>ERZ1023423.9-NODE-9-length-272474-cov-101.840947_pt1 | contig 272474 bp, 219 predicted proteins | sample MGYA00380513_ERZ1023423 | MGnify/ENA primary metagenome ERZ1023423 (study PRJEB33173, sample SAMEA4830333) | metagenome | study: EMG produced TPA metagenomics assembly of the PRJEB25223 data set...
TGCAAGTTGGGGTGGGACGACGAAATAAATTTTGCGAAAATATCATTTCTGTCCCGCTCCCTTATGCATGAAAAATTAAAAGGTTATTCTCATTGTGTAGTCCTACTTCTCATCATGACATGTTACTCACTTCATTGTCAGAACCCTTCTTGAAAACTATGCCTTATGACTCATTTGCATGGCAAGTAATATATGCCAACATTAGCGTCTAAACAAATCTTTGACTAAACGTTCACTTGAGCGACCATCTTGATATTTAAAATGTTTATCTAAGAATGGCACAACTTTTTCAACCTCATAATCTTCATTGTCCAAAGCATCCATTAATGCATCAAAGGATTGTACAATTTTACCTGGAACAAATGATTCATATGGTTCATAGAAATCACGCGTCGTAATATAATCTTCTAAGTCAAATGCATAGAAAATCATTGGCTTTTTAAATACTGCATATTCATATATTAAAGATGAATAATCACTAATCAACAAGTCTGTAACAAAGAGAATATCATTGACTTCACGATAATCTGATACATCGATAAAGTATTGTCTATGTTCACGTGAAATATTGAGTCTATTTTTTACAAATGGATGCATTTTAAATAATACAACCGCATTATTTTTTTCACAGTATCTTGCTAAACGTTCGAAATCAATTTTAAAAAATGGATAATGTGCCGTACCGTGACCATTACCTCTAAATGTCGGTGCGAATAGAATAACTTTCTTACCTTTTATAATTGGCAATTCATCTTCCATCTCTTGTTTAATTTGTGTTGCATAAGCTTCATCAAATAGTACATCAGTACGTGGTACACCTGTTGGTACAACATTTTCTTCTCTAATTCCAAATGCTTCAGCATAAAATGGAATATCGGTTTCTGATGATACATATGCTTTCGTGTAACTACGATGATTTAATGAATCGATAAACGGACCACCTTTTTTACCTGTACGACTAAAGCCAACTGTTTTAAAAGCACCAACGGCATGCCACACTTGAATAATTTCTTGTGATGGTCTAAAGCGAACCGTATAAATTAATGGATGGAAATCATCGACAAAAATATAATCGGCCTTACCAAGTAAATATGGCAATCTAAACTTGTCTCTCCATTTACGTCTATCCGTAATATTCGCCTTAAATACTGTTTGAATATCGTAATCAAAATCTACTTTTTGGCGTAGTAACTCATCATATACATATTTAAAGTTACCTGATAAATTCGGACGTGAATCTGATGTGAATAATATTGTTTTGCTTCTTTTAATATGTAGTAACTTTGTAATATTAAAAATAGCTTTGAATAAGAAACTTCTACTTTCAAATGAAGCTTTATGGCCTTGTTTATGAAGCCAGTGTGCGCTTGTCGCAATGACCCCTGATTTCTCTTGAGGTAAGGTGATTTCAATATCAAATACAAATTCGTTAACGTCACTTGCTATTTCTGGAGTAATGGTATAAACCGTATGTTGTGATACGCCACCTTTGCGGAAAACTTTAGCTTCGTTGGCTAACACATAGTTTGCTTTTCCATTTTGTGTAGTCAGCTCATTGTATTCTTCAATTTGCTCTTCATTTAATGCCGCATAAGCTTGATCAATAATATTTGGATTAAGTTGTCCAATATACTCTAACTGGTCATGATAAACAAATAAATATTTATCCATTGGTAAATAATACCCATCGTCTAATATTGCGACGTTGAATCTACATATAAATGTATTACCGTCTATTTTCATTTCATTTGCTTCTAATGTTTTTGTTTCGGTTAAATTCCTCAGAACAAATTGTCCTGATGTTAAATCGACACCTTCACTATGTCCTTCAATATATAACTGAACACGTTCCCAGTATATGTTATCAATATGTATTGCTTGTTTCGTTTTTGTCATTGTTATTCCCCCATCGGTTTATTAAATCGTCCATTTCAATACTGTTTTTCCCCAAGATGTCGATAAATCCATTTCAAACGCTTGGACGATATCTTGCATCGTACATACATTAATTTCATGTCCTTTTAATAATGCTAACTTTTCAACAATGTCTGGGTACTTACGATATAAATCAACAACTTGCTCAAAATCTTTAGAGCCGCTTCGACTACTACCAATCAATGTTAATCCTTTTTCAAGTACTAATCGTGTATTCACTTCCACGGGTAATTCACTTACGCCTAACAAAGCAATACTGCCTTCTGGTGAAATATGTTCAACTATTTGTTGAAGTGCAACTTGACTTCCTTTACCTCCAACACATTCAAATGCATGATCAATTTTAAGATCATCTGGTATTTGATTTACTGTAAAGATGTCATCTACAAATGAAAAATGACTTAATTTATAGTCTGTCTTACCAAATACATAAATTTTAGCTTCTGGGTACAACTTACGTAGCAAAATAGCTGTAATATAACCTAAGTTACCATCACCCCAAATACCAAAACTGGTTTTCAAAGGTATAGATTTACGTTCAAATCGTTGTATAGCATGATAACTTACTGACACTAACTCTGTGTATGAAATCGTACTCAAATCAATGTCATTAGGCAGCAGAACGATACGATCATGTGCCATCACAACGTAGTCTTGCATAAAACCATCATAACCACTAGATCTAAAATAACTAGAGGCTAAGTAATTCTCCGCAATAATATGATGTTGCTCTGTAGGTGTATTCGGTACCATTACTACTTTCGTACCTTTTTCAAATACCCCTTTACTATCAAATACAACTTCACCAACAGCTTCATGAACTAATGACATTGGTAATTTTTTGCGCAGTACATTTTCATCTCTTCGACCTGTGTAATACCTTTGATCAGCTGCACAAATAGACAAGTATAAAGGTCTTACGATGACATGATTACCATAAATATCAACATTATTATATGTGACGTCGAACTGTCTCGGTGCAACGAGTTGATATACTTGATTAATCATCGGCAATATCACCTTGAATAATGGCATTTGCTACTTTTAAATCATACGGTGTTGTCACTTTAATGTTGTATAGTTCTCCACGTACCAATTTAACTGCATGTCCAGATTCGACAATGATTTTACATGCATCTGATAAGATTTCTTTTTGTGCACTACTTAAGGCGCGATAACTATCTTGTAATAATTTAATATTAAATGATTGTGGTGTTTGGCCTTGATACATTTCATTCCTTACAGGGATACTGTGTATGTTCTGTTTATCTTTAGACATTACAATCGTATCAATTGCTTCAATGACTGTATCTACTGCACCATATTTTGCTGCTACTTCAATGTTCTCTTTAATAATACGTTGAGTTAAAAATGGTCTTACGGCATCATGAGTTACAATCACATCATCATTATTAATTCCATTTACATTGCGAATATGGTCGATAATGTTCATAATTGTTTCGTTTCGATCCGTACCACCTGCAACTACTTTGACACGTTGATCTGTAATGTTATATTTTTTTAAAATATCCTGTGTATGGGAAATCCACTGTGCTGGCGTTGCGATAATAATCTCATTAAATTCACTCACTAAAATGAACTTCTCAATTGTATGGATTAAAATCGGTTTATTATCAATATCTAAAAATTGTTTTGGTAATGGCACGTTCCCCATTCTTGAACCAATACCTCCTGCTAAAATACCTGCATAAATCATGTTGTCCTCCATTCTGTCATTACATCATTTCCATTTATACATTACTGACCTATGTCCGAACATAAGCCTAACCTATTGCTCACTTGCCTCTTTTATTAAGTCAAAGGTAGTTGTCACAATAGTGTGATAATTTTTTATAAAAATGTATTTTTGTAACTGACCTTTCTAAGTTGTTTTGCCATGCAGTTAATCATTAACACTGACGATATTAAATTGTTAAAGGTATTAATGTTTACTCTTTTTCAAATTCATTATTACTGCCATCATTTTACCATATATTATAATAAATTTATCTTATTAAGTGGCTGTACTTGATTTTCACTCTAAAAATTATCAAATATTGCCATCTTATTTTAAGTATACAAAATGCAAAACAACCGATTCACAAGCATATTTCACACAAGTAAACCGGTTATTTAGCAACGTATATTCGAAGATAAATTATTTCGATAGTATCTGTAGACCAGACGGCATTCGCACTTTCATAGCTATAACTATACCAGCGTTTTCGTCCTCAAAGGTGCATACTAATAAATCGTAAACATGACTTTATCAAATCGTTCTTTCTTGTTAACTAATTTATCAAATGTCTCCGGGCCTTTTTCTAACGGTAAAAAATGAGAAATAATAGGCTTTACATTAATATCTTTCGTCTTCATATAATGTAAGGTTGCCGTCCACTCTTTGCCCGGAAAATTACTGGACAAACAGTTCCAAGAGCCACATATTGTCAACTCGTTACGCAGAATTTTTTCAAAATGAACGCGATCAATCTCAATATCATCATATGGTATTCCGAGTAATACCACCTCGCCACCTTTTTTCGGTAGCGTCAATATTTGACCAATCGTAACTTTAGCACCTGATGATTCTATAGCTAAATCGATTTGATTGGCGTAATGATTTTCGATGAATTTCTCAAGATTTTCTTCTTTTGAATTAATTGTTTGATGTGCGCCCAATGATGTTGCAATATCTAGTTTATGCGCATCTATATCTATAGCGATGATATGCGCAGCACCAAATATTCGTGCCCATTGAATAGCTAACAATCCTATACTGCCACACCCCATTACTGCAACAGTCATACCAGGTTGTATATTCGATTTATAAAACCCATGCGCAACAACGGCTGATGGCTCAACCATTGCTGCTTCAATGTAATCAACATTGTCTGGTACCTTTAAAACATTTTGCGCTGGCAATTTGACATATTCCGCGAACGATCCAGGTTCATATGAGCCAATGACGAACAACTTTTCACATCGTGCATATTCACCTTTTAAACAATACTCGCATTGATAACAAGGTATTGCTGGGCAACCTGTCACTTTGTCGCCTACATTAACATGCGTAACATCACTTCCAATGGCATCTACAACACCTGAAAATTCATGACCAAATGGCATACCTTTAATGTATGGCCCCATTTTTTTGTATCGTGACGTGTCTGAACCACATATGCCAGTCGCTCGTACTTTAACAATAACGTCATTCACACTTTCAATGACTGGCTTTTCATTATCCTCATACCGTAAATCTTCCACGCCATATAATTTCAATGCTTTCACTTGTAAATCACCTCAAATTTGATTTAATTCACAACTTTTTTCTTTTTAAAAACACCTGTCGCAAAATAACCTGCAATGACGATGGAATTACTTACGAGTAAATGTTCCATATAAAAATCAGTAATTTGTCTCAATGGCCCAAGCATAAAAGTTAGCATTGATTCTACCATATTAATTCTCTCCTTCATTTTCATCTAAATCGAGCGGCTTAAGTAATGCTTTAATACCTTCGCCAGATTTTAAATGTTGATACGCCTCGTCCCATTTCGAAATATCATATATTTTTGTCACCAAAGCTTCAGCATTTACTAAACCATCCGCCATAAGTTGCAATGAAGGTTCCCAATCTGCTGGCTTTTGACTTCTACTACCAACAACTGTTATTTCTTTTTGAATCACTTTTTCCATATCAAATGGAATTTCAGCATCCTTAAAAATACCTATTTGACTGTAGAAACCTTTTTTACGTAAAATATCCAAACCTTGTCGTGCTGCTGGAACTGCACCTGAACATTCAACAACAACATCTGCACCGTAACCGTCTGCAATTCCATTGATATACGTTTTTAAGTCTGTTTGTTGTAAATTGACTACATAATCCATGTGCAATGCTTCTGCTTTATCTAATCTGACTTTGTCATTGTCCAATCCAGTTACCACAACAGTTGCGCCTTTACTTTTTAACACTTGTGCTACAAGTAATCCGATTGGCCCAGGTCCCATTACAACTGCTACATCACCAGAGTTCACTTGAATCTTAGAAACGCCATGATGTGCACATGCTAATGGTTCTGTCATAGCTGCAGACTGGTACGATACTTCATCTGGAATATGATGCAAACTTTCTTCACGTGCAATGACATAATTAGTAAATGCGCCATCAACTTGTGTTCCAATACCTTTTCGATGGTTGCATAAATTATAGTCTTTTGATTCACAGTATTCACACTCATTACAAACATAGAATGTCGTTTCAGAAGTGACACGGTCACCAACTTTAAAATCTTTAACGTCTGCTCCAACTTCAACGATTTCACCAGAAAATTCATGACCTAATGTCACTGGAAAATTAACTTTATAATGACCTTCATAAGTATGAATATCTGTGCCACAAATTCCTGCATAATGTACTTTAATCTTTACTTTATCATCTAGCGGTGTTGCAACTTCTTTATCAAGAAGTTCTAAGTTGCCATGTCCTTCTCTTGTTTTTACTAAAGCTTTCACCACAAACACCGCGATTTTTAATTGAATAGACTAAATAGTTTAAAGATAAGATAGTTAACGATATTACCACCTTGATCAATACTTGAAATTTCAGATGAACCTTTTGGCATTTGTACATTCGTACCTTTCGCCATATCTGTGAAAATAGGTGCTACGTCTGTTGCAATATATAGTGAAATTGCAATCATAATCGTACCCACAATGACAGAATGAATAATGTTTCCTCTTGCTGCACCAACAATAAACGCGACAACAAATGGTATAGTTGCTAAGTCACCAAAAGGTAGTACTTGGTTTCCTGGTAAAATAACGGCTAATAAAACAGTGATAGGTACTAAAATTAATGCTGTCGAAATAACCGCTGGATGACCTAATGCTACAGCCGCATCCAATCCAATATAAATTTCACGTTCGCCAAAACGTTTATTTAGCCATGTTCTTGCAGACTCTGAAACTGGCATTAAACCTTCCATTAAGATTTTTACCATTCTAGGCATTAATACCATTACTGCAGCCATTGACATTCCTAAATTAATGATGTCTCCAGGTTTGTAACCTGCTAACACACCAATACCTAAACCTAAAATTAATCCGACAAAGATAGACTCTCCAAATGCGCCAAAACGTTTTTGAATTGTTTCAGGATCAGCATCTAACTTATTCAGACCGGGTACTCTTTGTAGCAATTTAACTAAGTAAATACCTGGTGCATAAGAAATTGTACTTCCTGTAGCAATCGATACACCTGGTAAATCAAAGAACTCACTCATCATCGGTGCTGTCCAATCTGCTACTTTCAAACAGATAACTTGGAAAATAACTGCTGCTAATAACGCTTGCCAAATACTGCCTGATACGGCATAAACCATTGCTGCTGTAAACGTATAATGCCAAAAATTCCAAATATCTACATTCATCGTCTTTGTCACTTTAGTTACTAGCAATACAACGTTAACTATGATTCCGAGTGGAATAATAAATGCTGCGACAGATGATGCCCACACGATAGATGATGTTGCTGGCCAACCTACATCAATCACATTCAGACTGACGCCTAAATTTTTAACCATCGCTTGTGCTGCTGGCCCTAAATTTTTAACTAATAAATCGATGACTAAGAAAATCCCTACAAAAGCCACACCTATTGTTAAACCAGACCTAAATGCCGCTCCAATTTTCTGCCTAAAGAATAGGCCAAGCAAGAATATGACAACCGGTAAAATAACAGTTGCACCTAAATCTAAAAATCCCCTTACAAAATCAGTGAAGTAACTCATATTTAAACCCTCCCTGTTATATATGCATTGTCACGATACTTTCCGATTGTGATTACATTTGTCGTTACGGTCATTTCAACGACTACCCTTGCTACATTCGACTGCAATCCCTTTGAATTACAGTCACTGCGTTTCTATGTCATCAACAATCATTTGTCGTGATAGTCATTTATATGCAATTTGCATATATTTATATGTTATTGACCCACATTACATATAAATTCAGTTATTTTTGTAACTCTGTTAAGATTTGTTGTTTTGTTTCTTCAATACCAATACCAGTTAAGAAATTACGTGCGTTGATAACTGGGAATTTATATTCTTTCTTTGTCATTGCAGTTGTAACTAATAAATCTGCAGTGTCTTCATAAGGTCCAACTTCTGTAATTTTGATTTGTTTAATATCTACTTTAATATTGTGTTCCTTTGCCATTTCCTCAATTGCATTATTTACTACTGTTGACGTTGCAATACCTGCACCACACGCTACTAATACTTGTTTCATTTTCAATTCCTCCAATTAATTTTTAGTTATATTCCAAATAATCATTGATTAGTGTTGCTAAAATTGTTTCATCTTTCGTTCGCAGAATCTGCTCCAATTTTTCTTCACTTTGAAAAATTTGCATCAACTGTTGCAATAGCTTAAGTTGATCATCAACTTTATCCATTGCTAACATAAAAACGATTTTCACTTCTGTCTGTTGATCAAGTGTTCCCATTTCAATAAATGGCACTTCTTTTTCTAGAACAGCCACACCTATCGTTCTATGGTTAATATGTTCGACATCTGTATGCGGTATAGCGACCGAACATAGATGCGTTGGTAAACCAGTAGCAAATTCTTTTTCTCTGTCGATGACTGCATCTTTAAACGTTGACTTCACGAACCCATTTTGAAATAACACATCTGACATTTGTGACAATACGGATTCTTTATCAGTTGCCGACAAATTGAGCATTATATTTTCTTTATGCACTAATTGCTGTCCCATCCATTTTCCCTCGCTTCTTTATTTGAATAATTTTTTAAAATCTCATTAACGTCAGAATTTTTGCGACTTTGTATGATGCGTTTAACTGCGTCATTGTCTTGCGCCACATCTCTCAATTGTAGTAACGCTCTTAAGTGTGTCACTTTATCAACAGCAGCAATAGGTACAATAATATGGATTGCTGTGCCATCTGACATGTATATTGGTTCTTGTAATATCAACATACTCATCGCTGTTTTATGTACATGCTTTTCAGAGTATGCATGTGGAATAGCAATATTTTGCATGATAACCATATACGAATCATCAAATGCCTGTTGCATCTCATGAATATATTTAATATCAATAAAATGATTAGCAACTAACACATCACTTGCTTTAGCAATAGCTTCATCAATATTTTCAACATGATGTATTCTTTTCACGTGCCTTGCTGGTATCAAGTCAGCTAAATCTAATGTCTTATTTTGTGTGACAATCGATCCATTAATGGTTGAAATTGAATTATAATTCGCAATAAAATCTTCTAAACCATCACGTAGTCCTGTAATGTCATTAACTGTCGTTGTGCGTTCAATTAATGCCATTAACTTGTTTATTTCCTTATCAATGTCAGCCGATTCCTTATTAATGTACTTCATCACATCTTTCCGTAACTTTCGTTGCTCATTTTCAGATAAAGCTACTTTTGTGATAAATAATTTTTTATGTGTTAGGACAAACATTGGTGAAAAGACGATGTCATAATCTAATGTGTAATTTTCAAATGTTCTAAGTGAAATCGCATCTAAGAAAATAATTTCTGGAAATAAGTTTCGCAACTCGTATAACATCATTTGTGATACTGACGTGCCTTGTGTACACACGATAATAGCTTTTATCTTGCCATCGAAGTTTTCATCTTGACGTCTCAAACTACCTCCAAACAACATGGTTAAATATGCTATTTCATTATCAGGCAACGATTTTCCGAAATATTCAGTTAACGATTGACATGATTGTTTCACCATATGAAATAAGGATTGATAATTTCCTTGTAAAGGATTTATTAATTCATCACGATCCGTTAAGTTATATTTAATCCTATAAAAAGCAGGCGTTAAATGTAACAAGAGTTGCTGTGATAATTTCTCCTTATCTTCAATGTTAATAAAAGTAATTTGTTCAAAATGGTGAATCATTTGAGCGATGGCCATCGTTAAATTCGATATGTTATCTGATTCCTGCAAATCAGTCCATTGCACACTTGTTGAAAGTAAGTGTAATGTCAAATATAACTTTTCCGCTTCTGGCAAATCCGGCTCATGTTGCGTCATAATCTCCGTTGCTTGATATTCTTTCGTATCCCTCAAATACTGATAATTAATATTTAATGGATTAATCACATGACCACTTTGAATTCGTCTACGAATCACACAAAGGACATAAGGCAATGAACTAAGTGATTTGTCTATAAAGCGACTCTTCAAAAATTGTTCTACCTGTTTGATCTTGTCTTTTTGATATGCGATATCTTCGAATGTTAAGTTGAGCGCCTTTAAAACTTCACTTTTAGTAATATCATGATTCAACCTTTGATCAATCAACTTAATGAAGAAACGGCGAACTTCAAATTCATCACCAACAATTTCATAACCATGTTTTCGAGAATACTTAAGTGACAAACCATGATCTTCCAATTGCTCTTTCACATGATTTATATCGTGAATGACAGTATTTTTACTGACTTGTAAATCAATTGAAAAATGGTTTAGAGACATTGCGTTTTCCTTACTAAAAAGCATGAGCATTAAATAATAACGACGTGTTTCTATGCTAAAAATGACATTGTTGCCGTTTAACATTTGCTGCTCCGATACATCTCGCTTGAATAACGTCATGATTTCAGAACTTACAATAAAATTTCCTTGGCTTGTTCTTTCAAGTTTTGGATAACCCTCTTGTTCAAGCCACAAATTGATTTTTTGAATGCGATATCCTAGTTGTCTACGAGATAAGCCAAATATCGATTCAAGTTCTTTACCATGAATAGTAGGATTCAATACAATTTCTCTGAGTATTTGCTGATTATCCCCGTTCATGTTCGATCCTCCTTTGAGCATCTGAGCTCAATTTATCATCAATCGTCACACCGATGTACACACTTTGAACACATATTTTCAAAATGAGCATGTACATCATTGTGATGTTTTAACAACATTTCAATTATATCTATATTTTTTGTGATTTTAATCTTTTAAAATAAAGCAATTGAAATTTTTGCATATATTTTTGTATTTTGTGTTTTTTGAAGCATTTTTAACATACATATCTCAATCATTATCAAATTGTCATGACCATTGTAATCCAATACAAAAACCCTAAGGACGCTTAAATCAGGCACCTTAGGGCTAACTGTATCTATTTAATTAAGTATTATTATTCGTATGTACGTAACTTATGATCTATCAAGTTCCACACTTCTTCAACATCAACTGCTGTAGCAAAATAAGCATTAGCAGGCTTACCTGTAACATGATTTAAATCGACAGCCATAGTGCCATAAGTTAGTGGACTTTGATGTTCAATGTCGATATTAACGGGTACCATTGTAAACAATTCTGGCTGTAACAAATACAAAATTGTACAAGCATCATGTATTGGACCACCGTCCATATTAAAGTGAGTCTTGTATGTCTTCTTAAAGAATTGCAATAATTCTACGACGAACTGTGCAACAGGATTATTGATACTTTCAAAGCGTTCAATCACGTGATCGTCGGCTAAAACTTGATGTGTTACATCTAAACCAAACACATTTATAGTAATCCCACTTTCAAAAACACGCTTCGCTGCTTCAGCATCTACCCAAATATTGAATTCTGCTGTAGGCGTCCAATTTCCAAATGTACCACCACCCATCAAAGTAATAGATTCAATATGCTCAGCGATTCTTGGCTCACGAATCAATGCCGTTGCTACATTCGTAAGAGGACCTGTCGCTACAATTGTTACAGGTGTATCACTCGTCATCACTTTGTTAATAATCACATCTGATGCTGGCATTGCAACTGCTTGACGTGATGGTGTCGACGGTAGTTTCGGACCATCTAATCCAGATTCCCCATGTATTTCAGAAGCAAAGGCAGCTGGTTTAATTAACGGCCTATCCGCACCTTTCGCTACTGCTATATCTTGGCGTCCCATAATATCCAATACGTTCAAGGCGTTTGTCGTATTCTTGTCAACTGATTGATTACCTGCGACTGTGGTTACAGCTAATATCTCTAGTGGACTGTCAATTGCCCCCGCTAAAATTAATGCTATTGCATCATCGTGTCCTGGATCACAATCCATAATAATCTTTCTTTTCATTTATATATCCACCTTTCTTAAGTTGTTATCGATAGCTTATGTATATTTATTTATGTGGTGAATCATGTTTATTTTGAAAAATAGTTTTAACTTTCTCATCGTTTTGGATACAAACACTATTTATCTATTTTATGACTTATAAATTTATCCGATATGCGTTGTCACCCTATCTCGCTAAAAAATAGGATGTCTACAGATCTATACGACTTTTGTCAACTCATTTTCACAACAATATAAACAGCAATTTATATGATTGTTACATGATTCAAACAATTTTTATGAAAAATATTTTCATCCACAGAATATATATTGATATTAAATTTCTCAAAAGCTATATTGAGAATAATTAGGAGGGATGTTGATGAAATCTTTATTTGAAAAAGCACAGCAGTTCGGCAAGTCCTTTATGTTACCTATCGCAATCTTACCAGCTGCAGGTCTATTGTTGGGTATCGGTGGTGCATTAAGTAATCCAAACACCGTTAAAGCATACCCTATTTTAGATATTACCTTATTACAAAATATTTTTACATTAATGTCAGCTGCAGGTAGTATTGTTTTCCAAAATTTACCAGTCATCTTTGCAATTGGTGTCGCAATCGGATTATCTAGAAGCGATAAAGGTACTGCAGGTTTAGCTGCACTGCTCGGTTTCTTAATTATGAACGCAACTATGAATGGCTTATTAACTATCACGGGCACATTGGCAAAAGATCAGCTTGCACAAAATGGACAAGGCATGGTGCTCGGTATACAAACGGTTGAAACCGGTGTTTTTGGCGGGATTATCACAGGTATTATGACCGCAATACTTCACAACAAATATCACAAAGTGGTATTACCACCGTATTTAGGTTTCTTTGGTGGCTCTAGATTTGTCCCTATTGTCACAGCATTTGCCGCAATCTTTTTAGGTGTATTGATGTTTTTCATTTGGCCAAGCATACAAGCCGGCATTTATCATGTTGGTGGATTTGTAACGAAAACAGGTGCCATCGGTACTTTTGTTTATGGCTTCATCTTAAGATTGTTAGTTCCACTCGGTTTACATCATATTTTTTACTTACCGTTTTGGCAGACGACACTTGGTGGTACTTTAGAAGTCAAAGGGCACTTAGTTCAAGGTACGCAGAACATCTTCTTTGCTCAACTTGGTGATCCAGATGTGACGAAGTATTATTCAGGTGTGTCACGCTTTATGTCAGGCCGTTTTATTACGATGATGTTCGGCTTATGTGGTGCCGCACTTGCAATTTATCACACGGCTAAACCTGAACATAAAAAAGTTGTCGGCGGTTTAATGTTATCCGCTGCACTCACTTCATTTTTAACAGGTATTACCGAACCTTTAGAGTTTAGTCTCTTGTTTGTCGCACCTATTCTTTATGTAATCCATGCCTTCTTTGATGGATTAGCATTTATGATGGCAGACATTTTCAACATTACAATTGGTCAAACCTTCAGTGGAGGCTTTATCGATTTCTTACTTTTTGGTGTGCTACAAGGTAATAGTAAAACAAACTACCTATACGTCATACCTATTGGAATTGTGTGGTTCTGTTTGTATTACATCGTTTTCAGATTCTTAATTACGAAATTTAATTTCAAAACACCTGGTCGTGAAGATAAAGTTGCAGCACAACAAGTTGAGGCTACTGAAAGAGCACAAACTATTGTTGCTGGTTTGGGAGGCGAAGATAACATTGAAATCGTTGACTGTTGTGCAACGAGACTACGCGTCACACTTCATCAAAATGACAAAGTCGATAAAGTATTACTCGAAAGTACTGGTGCCAAAGGTGTAATCCAGCAAGGCACTGGTGTGCAAGTAATTTATGGGCCTCACGTTACAGTTATCAAAAATGAAATTGAAGAATTGCTCGGGGATTAAGACTAACCGAAATATCAACAGAACTAATGGCAACGATGTACGAAGTAAGAAGTGACATCGTTGCTTTTATTTTTAATGTTACATTTGAAGCATTAAGTTCATCATGCACTGTAGTAAGCCCGCAAATCGCCTCTGCTAGACAATCATCTTAATGCTATGATTAAAGCTTAAGTGCCAAATTTGAATTTAATTTCAACAACGACTTTCACTACATTAAAAATAGGGCTACTCGACACATATAGTTGTATCAAATAGCCCTTTATACAATTTTTTGGGGTAAGGTTTTACAATTTTTGGAATGGTATAGATTTTATAAAAAGTTATTTAAGTTCTTCTGCTTCAGCCATAATATCTTTTAATGTTTTAGCTGAATGTGCGAACTTGCTTTGTTCTTCGTCGTTTAATGGGATTTCTACGACGTTGCGAATACCGTTTCTATTGATGACTGCTGGAACACCAATATAAACATCTTCTTCATCATATTCGCCTTCTAATAATGCTGATACAGTCAATACGGCATCTTCATTTCTGAAAATCGCTTCAGTAATTCTAGCTAATCCCATTGCAACACCATAATAAGTGGCACCTTTAGCTTTAATAATGTCATATGCTGCATCACGTGTTTGAACAAAAATTTGTTCAATTTGCGCTTTGCCCTCAGGACGTTGTTCAAGTAATGTCTTCAAAGGTTGACCCGCAATATTAGCGTGTGACCATACTGGTAATTCAGTGTCACCATGTTCACCAATAATTTGAGCATCGACGCTACGTGGCGCAACATCGAACGCTTCGCTTAACAATAATCTAAAGCGTGCAGAGTCTAAAATTGTACCAGAACCTATAACACGTTCTTTAGGTAAACCAGAGAATTTCCATGTTGCATACGCTAAAATATCAACAGGATTTGTAGCTACCAAGAAAATACCATCAAATTTTGATGCCATTACTTCACCAACAATTGATTTAAATATTTTCAAGTTTTTAGATACTAAATCTAAACGTGTTTCTCCAGGTTTTTGTGCAGCACCAGCACAGATGACAACTAGATCCGCATCATGACAATCACTGTATTCGCCAGCTTTCACACGAACTGTTGTTGGAGAATATGGTGTGGCATGTTTTAAATCCATAACATCTCCTCGAACTTTTTCAGTGTCTAAATCAATGATGACTAATTCATCAACAATGCTTTGGTTCACTAATGAAAATGCGTAGCTTGAACCTACTGCACCATTACCTATTAATACAACTTTGTTCCCTTTAAATTTGTTCATTACAAAAACTCCCTTATGATTAATTCACTAGCATACATGTAGTTTCAAATATGTTAGTTTAATGCTGCTTATTGACGATACAAAAGCAAATAAACATCTCTTTTATTTTCAACGCATAACTTAAAAGGTCATGTGTCATCCGCTTTTAAGTTTGTGATTTATTTCACATATAAAATGTAACATGCATTAAGTACTGGGTCAATATTAAATTGTGATTTATTTCACATTTTATTTTAATTTTTACACCTTTTTAATTTGTATATGATTACATCTTAGACATCTTTAGTCTTCGTACTTCGCCAGTGATTATTTACACTTTCACATTTTTATTATCATGTTTACTTTTTTCTAAGAAAACAACAATGTTTTTTGAATTAGTCAAATAAATGCGCGCAATCGTCGGTGTACAAACAGACAATTGTACACAATGCTTATTGATAAGTATTTAAAAAATTAAAAATGTCATACAATTATCAAATTTGCCATTTTATTTATATTTTCTCAAACCAATTAATTGAATATCGAAATTTTTAGTAGAATAATCAAAATAGACAGATTAAAGGAGGAGTATCATGCTTACAGAACAAGAGAAAGACATAATCAAACAAACGGTGCCATTGCTTAAAGAAAAAGGAACAGAAATTACGTCAACTTTTTATCCGAAAATGTTTAAGGCACATCCTGAACTTTTAAATATGTTTAATCAAACGAACCAAAAAAGAGGCATGCAATCTTCAGCATTAGCACAAGCAGTAATGGCTGCAGCTGTTAACATCGATAATTTAAGTATTATTAAACCAGTCATTATGCCAGTTGCATATAAACACTGCGCACTACAAGTTTATGCTGAACATTATCCAATTGTGGGGGAAAATTTATTAAAAGCCATTCAAGACGTGACAGGATTAGAAGAAAATGACCCTGTCATTCAAGCTTGGGCGAAAGCATATGGCGTTATTGCGGATGTGTTCATCCAAATTGAAAAAGAAATTTATGATCAAATGATGTGGATTGGTTTTAAACCATTCAAAATTACCAATATTAAACAAGAATCTGAAGACATTAAATCATTTACAGTTGAAACTGAAGAATATGACTTTAGTGAATTTACACCAGGCCAATACATCACAGTTGATGTTTCTAGTGATAAACTTCCATATAGAGCTAAACGTCACTATTCTATCGTATCAGGTGATAAAAACCATTTAACTTTTGGCGTTAAACGTGATGTCACAACAGAACATGAAGGCGAAGTTTCAACAATTTTACACGATGAGATTAAAGAAGGCGATACGATTAATCTAGCTGCGCCTGTAGGTGGATTCGTATTAGAGAATACGACTGAACCACAACTTTTCTTAGGTTCAGGTATTGGCGTCACACCTTTAGTAGCAATGTATGAAGCTGCCTCTGCCAAAGGTTTAGATACACAGATGGTTCAAGTTGCTGAAAATGAACAACATTTACCTTTCAAAGACAACTTCAACAGTATCGCAAGCCATCATAACAACGCTAAGTTATATACTCACTTAAAAGATAAACAAGGCTATATTGGCGCTGAAGAATTACAAGTATTTTTAGCAAATAAACCTGAAATTTATATCTGTGGTGGTACAAAATTCTTACAATCTATGATCAAAGCACTTAAATCTTTAAATTACGATATGGATCGCGTACACTACGAAACATTTATTCCAAGACTAAGCGTTGCAGTATAACTGAGAAAAGAGGTTTAGTGCTCATATGAAACTTAATCAACGTTACGTAAAAGTATTTGCATTATATTTCGTAAGTATTGTTACCGCAAATATTGTTGTCAAAAATAACAATTTAATCAAAACATTGATTCAAACACTTGCCGGTTACACCGTCTTTGCAATTGGTTTGAAGTATTTAACTAAACGTAAAAATAAATGACATCTATACAAAAACAGCTATGACTTTACTTTGTCATGGCTGTTTTTTAATTGGGAGTTGGACAGAAATGATATTTTCGCAAAATTTATTTCGTCGTCCCACCACAACATGCATTGATGTATGCTCACTGAATTTCATAAGAAAGGAGTTCACAAGATGACCGTATATATTGGACGGATTTATGACAATAAATATAATACCGACGCTATTCGTATCCTAGTCGATAGAGTCTGGCCAAGAGGTATTTCGAAAAGAACTGCAAACCTAGATTATTGGTTAAAAGACATTGCCCCTTCTACTGAGTTGCGACAATGGTTCCAACATGATCCTAAACTTTTTGGAGCTTTTAAAGAAAAATATGAAAAAGAATTACGTGATCAGGATGCGCAAAAAGATGCTTTTAAAAAATTAAAGGATATTGTAAATCAGCATAATCATGTTCTTTTGTTATATGCAGCAAAAGATACTAAACATAACCAAGCTGTAGTACTACAGCAGTTGCTCAATACTTAGGTATATATGTTTATCGTGAATCACTATACATGTCGCTAACTTCATTTCTAATATTTATTTTTAAAAAGTATAATTACTACAATTAATTGAACTTTAATAATTACTAAACTTGAACAACATTTTACTTTAACAAAATAAAGTTTTAAAATATTAATTATTGGGTTTTACATAGTAATTAGAAAGAGAGTGTTAATGAAATGAAGTTTAAAAGACTAGCAACTATATTTTCTGCAGTATTAGTGTTATCAGGATGTGGCTCAATGCATTCATCTGGCAAAGACTTAAATATTTCGTTACCGTTAAAAACAAAGTCTATTGCACCTTATGAAACAGATGTACCAGTTAAGATTGGTGCTGCAGAATCATTATTTAAAACAAATGATCAAGGAAAAATAGAAAAAGTATTAGTGAAATCGTATCATCAACCAAATGATACAACGTTAGATATAGAATTAAAAGATAATATTAAATTTCAAAACGGTCAAAAATTGACTGCAGAAAAAGTGAAATCTAGCCTTGAAAATAGCATGAAAAAAAGCGACTTGGTCAAATATTCATTACCAATATCATCAATTACCGCTAAAGGTCAAAAATTGACAATTAAAACCAACTCCGCTTACCCTGAACTTGTATCTGAATTAGCTAATCCTTTTATGGCAATTTATGATACAGATGCTAAATCAGATGTTAATCAAACTCCTGTTGGTACAGGGCCTTACCAAATTAAAGATTATAAGCAATCTCGAAAAATATCATTGTCGAATTTTAAGGACTATTGGCAAGGTAAACCGAAACTTGATCATATTACTGTGACGTACCAAGAAGACGGCAATAATCGCGTCAGAAATTTAGAATCTCAAAAAGATGATTTAATAACTGATGTCCCAGTTAATAAAGTTCAAGACATAGAAAATAATCAAAATTTAAAAGTGTCAAAAGAATCTGGATTTAGAACTTCTTTACTTATGTATAATCATACTAATAAAAAAATGACTAAATCCGTTCGTGAAGCATTAGATCATATCATTGATAGACAAGGTATTGCAGATCATATTTATCAAGGTTACGCGAAACCTGCAACGAGTCCATTTAATGATAAAATTCCATATATTAAAGAACCTAAGTTAACCAAACAAAATATCGAACAAGCAAAAACGTTATTAGCTAAAGATGGTTATACAAAAGAACACCCTTTAAAAATTAAGTTAATTACGTATGACGGTCGTCCAGAGCTATCGAAAATTGCGCAAGTATTACAATCAGATGCTAAAAAAGCAAATATTGAAATCGACATTAAAAGTGTTGATGACATAGAAGGTTACTTAACAGACCGTTCTGCATGGGATGCAACGATGTATAGTTTCGGAACGATTCCTCGTGGAGATACAGGCTATTTCTTTAATCAAGCATATAAAAAAGATGGTGCTATTAATAAAGGAGACTACAATAATAGCAACGTTGATGCTTTAATTAATCAATTGAATCACACTGTAGATGTTAAGGAACGTCACAATATTTCTAATGATATTATTAAATTATCAAGTCGAGATGTACCAAACAGTTATATTGCTTACAACGATCAAATAGTCGCTGCTAACTCTAAGGTTAAAAATTATAAAGTAACACCTGAAGGTATCTATTTAATCGATTATCGAACAACGATTGAACGATAAGAGAGTGTGGGACATTGATTTATGTCTCAGCCCTGCTTCAACTATAAAAACCACGCCGAAGTCATTCAATATGATTATGGCGTGGTTTAATTTGCTTATATGATTGTATTAATTTCTGTTTGATGAATTTCAATAAAATGATTATTACATACTTTCAGTGAATCATGTTCATTTTATATAAACCTAATTGTCACTATTTGTTTAACGTGAAACACTTTTTTAACTCCAAAAAAGTATTCCACTTCCACTCTTTTAAAGACTAATTATAAAAATAGCTTATGTCACAAACATATGAGCAACATAAGCTTTAATTATTATTCGCCTACTTTTTTCTGTTGTTCTTTAAATTCTTTCTGCAGTAAATTCACTTGTTTTAAACCTGCCCCCATTAAAGTGAATACAAGTATCCACACAATAACAATTAAAATAAATATTTTCAACGTATCACTGCCAAGTATAGTTAAAGATGTATCCCAAATGCCATGTAAACCAACGGCTGATAAAAAGAATATTAAAAAGCGTTTATCAAAAGTATCTTTGAATTCAAAGCCATGCTGTTCTTTCGCAATAACTATTGCAGCACCAACAATCGCTGACCAAACTAAATGACCACCAATCGCAGTCCACGCACGTGTGAAGACAATATCTAATAATGGGACATTTTCCCCTAAAGTGAAATTCAAAATATAACCTGCTGATTCAAAAACTGCGAACCCTGCACCAATAGCAGCACCGATTAATAATCCATTCAAAATCTTATTTGTTTTCAATTTATTGACGAAATAAACAATAATGAGCGCTTTTCCAGTTTCTTCAACTAATCCTACTAAAAATGCATCGAAAAATGTTAAAGAACCAAACCTTTCGAATTGATCACTAAAAACGACAAATCTATATAATACCATCGTACTTAGTAATGAAAATACGCCGCCAATAAAGAACATGATAATAACTTCAAAAATGCTAATATTTTTAAACGCATTTGATTCATAAAAGAAGAACAAACCCGATAATGGTACTGTTAAAGCTCCTATAAAAATGAGACCCGGAATCGCGTTAGTGTTATTAAAAATCGCTGCCATGACCCATAATCCAATAAATGTTACTGTGAAAGAGATGAATACTCGAGAAAAGAGCCATGGCTTCCCCCATTCTTCTGATATGTCACAAATTGCTGGCGTAGTTTTAGCAGTACCCGCTATAAATATTTCATCTGCTTCGTTTTTAGTATGTGGCTTAAATACTTCAGAAAACATATCTTTTAAATTAAGATTTAAGCTTTCATCATTGCCGGCTAGTCTACCGATTGATTTGGTTGCATTATCAAATAAACTTCTTGCTTCGTTTTTTAAATCTGCATTTTGCGCTGTTTCATGCGCTTTGGCTTCCATTTGTTTATCGATAGATTCATTATGTATGTCGGACGTCTTAGTTGATTGTGTAATTGCTGATGACATCCCCTCTTCACCTGTATTAGGTGCAACTGATTGTGTTTGTATTGTCTCTTCTTTTTCTGTATTTCTTCGATGATTAAGACCTTCCATAGACTTACCTACTTTCACTTTTCATAATAAAACTATTTTAATTTAATATTGATGGATTTTCCATATTTTAATATAAATACTTTGTTCGATTGGGCGCCTTGTATTCCATATTTGAAAATCAAAACCTATTTAACTTTTTATATTCCGAGCAATATTTTTATATAAGTATTTTAATGATGTTCAATTCATTACAAACCCTTGATATTACAATTGTTATCGACCATTAAAATGTGTCTATACTGTGTCTATTATCAGAATAAAAAGATATTTCTAATTGATTTTAAACGTCGTTATGTTATATTTCTTGTAAGGGTTTACACAAAGTGTAAAAACGCTATATTTTATCAAATGTGATGGAGGTGACTTGTTTGAAACAAATCACATGGCACGACTTACAACATATCATTAAAGATGGTGATGTGATTGGTTTACCAGCATTAGCTGTAGCCAACTTACCCGCCGAAGTTCTACGTGCTGTGTTAGCGCAACATGACACATATCATACGCCCAATGATTTAACGTTTATATTAGCGAATGATATCCATAGTTTAGGTGCCGCACCGGATTTAGATGATTTTATAGAACGTCGCATGATTAAACGTGTCATTATGAGCATTTTAACGGCTTCTTCCAAAACGGCACAAGCAATGAAAAATAATGACATTGAAGCTTATTTTTTACCACAAGGTATCATTGCAACTCATTATCGTCAGAGTAATCAATTATTACCTGGAGTTATTACTAAAATCGGATTAAACACAGCTGTTGATCCTAGATACGGTGGCGGTAAAGTAAATACACGAACAACTGATGATTTAGTTTCATTAGTAACCATCAACGATGAAACATACTTACACTACACATTCCCTAGCGTTGATGTGGCACTACTGAGAGGAACATACGCAGATCAACAAGGTAACATTTATTTAACTCAAGAAGCGTACTTGAGCGAGTGTTATCATGTCGCATTAAACACGAAAGCCAATCATGGGAAAGTTGTTGTACAAGTTAAAGCTTTAGTTGACGACTATCAACTAAAACCGAATGAAGTTGTTATCCCAGGAAATCTTGTCGATTATGTATACGTCACAGAAGATGAAAAGAATCACCGTCAAGTAATTCAGAGTCATTATTTACCAGCCTTGTCTGGAGAAGAACGAATTGATGGAATACCTGAACCCGCATTACCTTTTAATAGTCGCAAATTGATTCTCCGACGTGCTGCTCAGTTTTTAACTTATGGCGATACAATTAGCATCGGTTATGGCATCAATAATGAACTCTCTAATTTATTGCATGAAGAATGTGTTGAACATGATGTGCAACCGATTCTAGATGTTGGCATTTTCGGTGGATTCGTTGGGAGTCGTGAATATTTTGGTATGAATTACAATGCAGATGTGCGCATGCCTCATGATCGAGCATGGGATTTTATTTATAACAATGGTGTATCAGTTGCCTATCTTAGCTTTGCTGAGGTTGATCAATACGGCAATGTCAACGTGTCTTACTTCAATGACCGACTAAATGGATGTGGTGGCTTTATAGACATTACACAATCTGTAAATAAAATTATCTTTTCAGGTACTTTTGTAGCTGGCAGTCATGTCTCATGTCATAATCAACGATTAAACATTGAAACTGAAGGACAAAACCAGAAATTTGTATCAGATGTGAGCCATATCGACTTTAATGCACAATATTCACAATCACTCGAGCAAGAAGTCTATTTTGTTACTGATCGTGCAGTATTCGAACTCACCAATCAAGGCTTGAAACTAATTGAAATTGCACCAGGTATTGATTTGCATAAAGATATTTTAAATCAAATGGCTTTTAAACCAATTATTGCTGATCATTTTAAATTAATTGATACCAGCATTTACAAAGAAAAATGGGGACAACTTAAACAATCAATTCATAAAGTATGAAAGTGAAGCTAAAGGGGGTATACTAATGAATTTCGATTGGATAAAAACGCGTTCAGACTTCGATGATGACAAGCCTGCCGTTATTGATCACGCAAAACAAACATCTTGGACATACCAACAACTCAATGCACGCGCTGATAATATGGCACATTATTTAACATCTCAAGGTGTTAAAAAAGGCGATGTTATCGGTATTTTTGCGCCAAATGATATTGCAATATTAGATTTACTATTTGCTTGTTTTAAAACAGGTGCGGTTTTTTTACCATTGAATTGGCGGCTTAACCCAAAAGAAATTGCAGCCATTGTGGAAGATGCACAATTAAAACTGCTCTTCTATGCTGAAAAACATTTAAGTTCACTCATCGATATTGACCAAAACTTATTGCATATGGATATTGATGTAGCGCAATATGATGAAATCGTAAATCCAGATTATCATCAACCTTTTCAAGCAACACCTGTTGAACCACAAGATCTTGCAGCATTAATTTATACAAGTGGTACAACCGGATCACCTAAAGGTGTGATGAATCATTTGTTCATAACGGCGCAAACTTAGAGCTGACGTATAAGTTCAATTCAAACTATATTACGATTGTATCAACACCAATGTTCCATGTTTTAGGGTTTAACGATACTGTATTACCAGTATTAATGTCAGGTGGCACACTTATTCTTCAACGTTACTTTAATGGCGAAGAATTGAATGACATGATTGCACAATATCACCCTACATTTATTATCATGATTCCGACAATGTATTATAGTACGCTACGTGCTAGTAATTTTAATCCTGAAAATTTTAAAGCTATGGATTATATCATCCAAGGTGGTTCACAACCATTACCAAGTATCCAAGCAGCTTTTAAACAATATGGCATAAACATTATTAATGGCTATGGCTTAACTGAAGCACCTCTTGTACTTGTTAATACACCGGAAAATTCAAAACGTAAACCAATGAGTATTGGTAAAGCAGTCATGTTTGTTGATGCACGTATCCTTGATGATAACGGTGAAGAAGTACCTACTGGTGAGATTGGCGAACTTGCAATTAAGGCTAAAAATGTCACGCCAGGATATTGGAATAAACCAGCAGAGACTGCCAAAGCGTTTCATGGTCGTTACTTATTGACAGGAGATTTAGCAAAAATGGACGACGATGGCGATATATTTATTATTGACCGCAAAAAAGAATTAATCATAACTGGTGGCGAAAATGTCTTACCATCCGAAGTCGAAAATGCTTTAGCTGAGCATCCACTAGTAGACCGGTGTGTGGTCGTTGGCTATGATCATCCAAAATATGGTGAGTCAATTGCTGCAGCCATTATACTTCGCGAAGATGAACCAAATTACGCTGAAATTTTAGATCAACATATGCGAAGTCGTTTAGCAGGTTATAAAGTCCCAAGAATGTATGTACCAGTGACACATATGCCGTTAAACAGTACGCAGAAACCAGATAAACTTGCGATTCGACAAATGATGAATGACAAAGTCTCACAAACACTTTAAAGGTGATAAAAATTTTTGATATTTAGTGTAAGCGTTTACATGTGAAGCGTGTTGTTTTTGAATTAAATGTATTTCACATTAGTATTCATATTATTTTTAGGAGGAATTTATATGACATTTGAAAAAGAAACAGTCTTAAAAACATTATTTCCTGAAGATGTACTTAGTATTGCTAAAGGTTTAACAGACGGTGAAGTCGAATTTTTACAACAAGTAGATTCATTGCTAGAAAGTAAGTACCGTAAAAATATTAATCAACATTGGATAGACGCTACTGTACCCGAGGACTATTTTAAAGATCTGGGAGAATTAAATTATTTTAACAATCCATTACTATACAAGGATCGTCCAAACGCCAAAATGCCTAGTCAACTATTTCAGTTTTTCATGTCTTACCTACTCGCGCGATTTGATATTTCCTTAGCTACCCTACTCGGTGTTCACCAAGGTTTAGGGCATAACACTTTCTATTTCGGAGGTAGCAAAGAACAAATTGCGAAATATGTACCTAAATTACAGTCACATGAACTGCGTACATGCTTTGCTTTAACTGAACCAGAACACGGTTCGGACGTTGCGGGAGGTCTTGAAACAGTCGCTGAACGCCAGGGCGATACTTGGGTTATCAATGGTGAAAAGAAATGGATTGGTGGTGCACATGTGTCTGATGTCATTCCAGTATTCGCAGTAAATAAAGAAACTGGCAAACCCCATTGCTTTGTAGTCAGACCAGAACAAGATGGCGTCGATATTGAAGTCATTGATAATAAAATCGCACTTCGCATTGTTCCTAACGCACTAATTAAATTAACTAATGTCAAAGTAGATGAAGCAGATCGTTTACAAAACATAACAAGCTTTAAAGATATTGCCAAAATTCTTTATTCAACGAGAGCAGGCGTTGCCTATATGGCTACAGGTGGTATGGCTGGCGCTTTACGTGCCACATTAGATTATGTCACTGAGCGTAAGCAATTCGGCAAACCAATTAGTAAATATCAGTTAATACAAGAAAAGCTAGCAATGATGCAAGGTAATTTAGCTCAAGCAATGGCAACATGTGCTCAATTAGCTAATATGCAAGCACATGGTGAATATGACGAGGTTGCAACTTCAACGGCGAAGATGATGAATGCCTTACGTTTGCGTGAGACAGTAGCTATGGGCCGAGGTATTACAGGTGGTAATGGCATACTAGCTGACGATTATGATATTGCACGTTTCTTCTCTGATGCAGAAGCGATTTACACGTACGAAGGTACACATGAAATTAATGCCTTAGTAATTGGACGCGCTTTGACTGGAGATTCTGCTTTCGTATAAATAGCAAAGAATTATATGAGATGCATTAATTTCACTAAAAAAGACTTATTTTAAGCATAAAGCTTTTTCCTTAAATAAGAGGCTAAGATGACTGTCAAAGATACTTAATTAATTTTATAAAATAGCAACGTTATTCCAATTATCTTAATGGTTATCTTATCCTCAACTAAATTGGAGGAATCACTATGACAATTAATAAAGTAACCGTTCTTGGCGCAGGCACAATGGGCGCTCAACTGGCAGCACTCTTTGTGAATGCTGGACTTAAAGTAAAACTATTAGATATTGTAGTGGACAAAAACGATCCAAATCTCATTGCGAAAAAATCTTACGATAAAATTACAGATAAGAAACGACCGCTACTATTCGACTTAAATCTAGCGAGTCATTTAACATATGGTAATTTTGATGATGACTTGGTAAATGATGATGCTGATTTATATATCGAAGCAGTCAAAGAAGATATTGAAATTAAGCATGCTGTTTGGCAACAAGTTCTACAACATGCTAAAGAAGATGCTTTATTCGCTACAAATACATCAGGTATTCCAATTAATGCGATTGCTCAAGCATTTAACGAGAAGGATCAAGAACAATTCTTTGGTCTACATTTCTTTAACCCACCACGTATTATGAAATTAGTGGAGTTAATACCTACGTCACACACGAAGGAATCTATTATATTAGATGTAAAAAATTTCGCGCAAAATGTGTTAGGTAAAGGTGTCATTGTCGTCAATGATGTGCCTGGCTTTGTCGCAAATAGAGTCGGCACGCAAACAATGAATGATATTATGTATCGCGCAGAGCAACACAAGTTAAGCATTGTAGATGTGGATGCTTTAACTGGGCAAGCGATTGGTCGCCCTAAAACAGGTACATATGCCCTATCTGACCTAGTCGGTTTAGATATTGCAGTGTCTGTAATTAAAGGCATGCAACAAGTACCTGAAGAAACAACTTATTTTCATGATGTCAAAATTGTAAATACGTTGTTTGAAAATGGCGCACTCGGACGTAAAACGAAACAAGGATTTTACAAAAAGAATAAAGAAACTAAAGCTCGACTTGTTTACGATGTTGAAAAACAAGATTATGTACCTGTATCGCAACCACAATTACCAATTTTAAATGAATTTAATAAAGACTTAGTGCATAACCTTGATGTCATATTCAATGCGCAAGACGAAGCGGGACTATTTTTATGGGAGACATTACGTAATAATTTCTATTACTCTGCTATCAATGTACCTAAAGCTACCGATGATTTCCGAGACATAGATCGTGCGCTTGTCTGGGGGTTCAACTGGAAACTTGGTCCATTCCAATTATGGGATGCAATGGGATACGAACGTGTTAAAACACGTATGGAAGACGAACTTGGAGACTTACCACAATGGATTAGTGATTTAGACGGTGGCTTTTATAAACAAGATGAGACCATTGAATATGCAACACCTGTTTCTCACTTCGTAAAAGACGAACTTTGGGATAAAGGTGATGCCAAACTTTCCGTAACTCATGATGATCAACTGCTACTGAAATTACAAAGTAAAAATAATGTCATTACCGATGAATTCAACGATGCGTTAGTTGATGCGATTGATTTACTGGAAAATGACCATTACACAAGTATGGTTATTTATGCAGATGGTAACAATTTCAGTGTGGGTGCTAACCTTTTCTTAATGAAAAAGGCGCATGAAGACGGTCTTGTAGATGATGTCGTTGCACAATCAATTGATAAATTACATTATAGCTTTAATCGTTTGAAGTATAGTTTGAAACCAGTAGTCACAGCTGTTCAAGGTCGTGCCTTAGGCGGTGGCTGTGAGCTTGTACTTTACTCACCTATTGTTGTCGCTGCAAGTGAAACATATATCGGTCTTGTTGAAGCAGGTGTTGGCTTATTACCGAGTGGCGGTGGCCTTGCAGAAATGGCTGATCGCATATTACGCACATCGCATAAGTTTGATGACAAACAAGCTTCCATGACAAAAGTACTGACGAATATCGCATTTGCGAAAGTCTCTACAAATGCCTTTGAGGCACGTCGTTATGGTTATTTACGTGATACAGATACGATTATTTTCAATACAGCACAACGTGTCGAAGTTGCACTCAAACGTGCGAAATATGAAGCAGAAACAAACTATATTCCGAATCCTAGACATCAATATATCGCTTTAGGCGAAGACTTCAAAGCATTGATTCAAGGACAATTAGATGCGCAAAGACGGGGTCATTTTATTAGCGACCATGATTATCATATCGCCTTAAATATCGCCACAATTTTAGCGGGTGGTGATTTACCAAGAAATACATTTATCAATCAACGTTACATTCAATCGTTGGAGAAAATTGGCTTTATTGACTTACTAAAATCTAAAAAATCATATGAAAGAATTGCGCATATGTTAAAAACTGGTAAGCCATTACGTAATTAAAAGATAGTCATTAAGAGAGGATGATAACCATGCAAGAAGCATACATTGTAGCTTATGGGCGTTCAGCCGCAGCGAAAGCAAAGCAAGGCGCATTATTCCACGAAAGACCTGATGATGTCGCAGCCAAAGTATTACAAGGCGTATTGAAACGTATTGACGGAAAATTCAATAAGAATATGATTGAAGATGTCATTGTTGGTACGGCTTTTCCAGAAGGATTACAAGGACAAAACATTGCACGAACGATTGCATTGCGTACGGGATTATCTGACACGGTACCGGGTCAAACAGTGAATCGCTACTGCTCATCAGGATTACAAACCATCGCGATTGCAGCCAATCAAATTATGGCTGGTCAAGGAGATATACTTGTAGCTGGTGGCGTTGAATTGATGAGTGCCGTACCAATGGGTGGCAACGAGCCCACAAACAATCCTACCTTACAATATGATGATATAGGTGCGTCATATCCTATGGGTTTAACTGCTGAAAATGTAGCATCCCAATTTGACGTATCACGCGAAGATCAAGATGCTTATGCTGTCAGAAGTCATCAACGTGCCTATGACGCACAACGTGATGGTCGGTTCAAAGATGAAATTATTCCAATACAAGTAAACTCAGTTGAATATACAAACGCAGGACCAAAAGTACACACAAATATCTTTGACCAAGATGAATTTATACGACCTGACACCACGATGGAGGCACTAGCCAAATTACGTACAGTATTTAAAGCTGACGGCACTGTGACTGCAGGAACATCTGCCCCACTTTCTGATGGTGCAGGATTTGTAGTTTTAATGTCTGGAGATAAAGTGAAAGAACTCGGCGTGACACCTATTGCACGATTCGTTGGTTATAAGGCAGTAGGCGTTGAACCGAAAATTATGGGTATTGGGCCTGTATATGCGATTCCTGAAGTATTGTCACTCAGCAATCTATCTGTTGAAGACATTGATTTGATCGAATTGAACGAAGCATTTGCTTCTCAAACGATTGCATCTATTAAAGAAGTAGGTCTAGATATATCACGTACGAATGTGAATGGTGGCGCTATTGCTTTAGGTCATCCATTAGGTGCTACAGGGGCAATGTTAACCGCGCGTTTACTTAATGAAATGGGTAGACGTCCCGATAGTCGTTACGGCATGGTTACGATGTGTATTGGTGTCGGTATGGGTGCAGCTGCTATATTTGAGTATGTGCGTTAGAATGGTTGATTTTGGATGAAGCGGATTCGTTTGGTTATTGAATGAGGTAGGTTGAAGTTGAAGCGGATTGAAGCAGTTTCGTTTTATTATTGAAGCTGTGTGAAATATAGTGATTGAACCAAAAAGTGGTTTAATAGGATAGCGGGTATTTCCGTTTTAGAATTTAACATTTACACGTCTAATTTTAATCATTGTTTTAAATTTTATGAATCGAAGCCCTTTGATTTAATAATATTTGCTAATGCTAGTAACTTATCTGATTGTTCATGTTTAAAATAAAGAAAACCACTCACATCAGTGTGTGTTCGAACTAGACTTGTAAGTTCCAGTTCGGTACGACTTTCTAAAGCAATTATTATTGCTGTGATTGTCGTATGTCACATAGATGTGCGTGGTTTATTTTAATAGGTTAGTAATATATTAGGTCATGTTATGTTTAAGACTATAATGAATAAATAATTTAGAAATATGCTTCCGATTGTTCGATGCTTCAATTCAGTTAGAAGCATCATAGAATGCATGATTACTGTTGTAAAGATACGTAATGTTTTGTATTGACTGTATGTCTATGGATAGAGTTATTAACTTATTTTGTTACTCTAGGACCATATGTCGCAGTACCATCTGCATGTGTTGTTACATTGTATGCGTTTGTTTTACTTGGCTTGTTTTGTGTTGGGCGAGCTCCGTATGACACTTGGCCGTTTGCATGTGTTGTTACGTTATATGCATTCGTTTCGCTTGGCTTCTTGTATGTCGGACGAGCTCCGTATGATACTTGGCCATTTGCATGTGTTGTTACGTTATATGCGTTTGTTTTGCTTGGCTTGTTTTGTGTCGGGCGAGCTCCGTATGATACTGTGCCATCTTGATTTGTCGTTACGTTGTATGCGTTTGTTTTGCTTGGCTTGTTTTGTGTCGGGCGAGCTCCGTATGATACTTGACCATTTGCATGTGTTGTTACGTTGTATGCATTTGTTTCGCTTGGCTTGTTTTGTGTCGGGCGAGCGCCATATGATACTTGGCCGTTTGCATGTGTTGTTACATTATATGCATTTGTTTTACTTGGCTTGTTGAATCTTGGTCTCGCTTCATATCCAAATGTTCCATCGTTGTATTCACGAATACCTGTACCAGCATCTCTATATTTCACATACTTAGGTGTTTTGTTAAATTGCGGTCTCGGACCATATTGAGAAGCTTCTGTTGTTTCAGTTGCTTGAGGTTTAACTTCAATATCACTTGATTCTCCTTGAATACCTTTCAACGTTGATTCAGTACCTTGTGGTTTTATTTCAAGTTTAGTTGAGTTTCCTTCAATACCTTTTAAAATAGGGTTCGGTGTCGTCGGTTGAGTATAATTGTCGCTTAAAGATGGACCGCTTTGTTCCATTGTTGGGAAATCAGGACCTTGAACGATTTCACCTTGTAACGTTTTATTTTCCATCGTTGGATATTCCGGACCTTTTACAGTTTCACCATAGATTGTTCCTTGTGGAATTTTTACTAATGGCTGTGCCACTGGTTGTGTTGTTTCTTCAGCTTTACCAGCCGTAGTTTTAACCTCTTGTTGGTTATCAAATTTAGGTGATTGAGGGTCTTCAACTTTGTTCTCTTCTTTTACAACAGGAGATTTTGTTTCAGATTCACCGTAATTTTTGACAGTTTTAGTTTTCCAAGAATCATCTGCCTTATCGACCGCTTCTCTTGTTTCTTTAACTAGAGCCTCAAAGCCTTCTCTATAATGTTTATAGTCATGTTTACTACTATCATAACTCGTAATATTACCAGGTTTATTTAAACCAGTTTCTATAAAGAAATCTTCAATAATAGATTCTAAATCTTTTAGCATTTCATTTTCAATTCTTTTATTAGAGATGCGATGTGGTTTGTCCTCATCACCTAAAACTAAATCCACTTTCGCTTTTAACTCTAATGCCTCAGTTTTATGTTGTGTATCCCTAACAAACGCAAAATAAACGCTATACGCTTTATTTGCTAAATCATCAACTCTAGAAGTAGCCTTCTCTTCCATTTCATCAGTAAATGGTTTCAAATCATGATGTTGATTTTCTATTCTTTCAACATCTTTCTCAAAGTCTTTTACAGCACTTTTTAATGATTCTGTTAACTCATTATATTCCCTCATAGTTAAATCTTCTATTGTATATTGATCGAATGTTTTCATTTTAACTTTAGAGGTTGGATTCTCTTCTTTATATTTTTGGTATAATTTTTTGTATTCCTCATACTGCACTTTTTTTCTTTCTAAAAGGTATTGGTCTTCCCCTAAAATTCTTGTCATCAATTTATCTTTTGCATCTTTATACTCTTTTTCGCCATAATGATATGTCTCTAAAATATCCAATGCATTGATAAATTGAGATTCTAGACTAGTTAATCTCCCTTTTAAATACCAGTCTGAAATTAATGTCCCATATTTACTGTTCTCATTCACCCTTGATTCTTTGCTATAATCCTTTGTTACTATCGCATCTGCTTTGTTATCCCATGTAAATAAGCTAGATGCAACTGCTAATGCGCCTAGCGAAATTATTTGCTTTTTCATAATTTTTTAATTCCTCCAAAATGTAATTGCCCAATCTACATTAAAGAAACAAAATATTAAAAGACATTAACTATATATTAACTAGAATAAACAAAACATTAACTATCTTTTTGTTATAGTTAATTAGCTTTGCAATATACAATAGTGTATAATTTTTTTGATTAATGTACATCAAAGGAGTAACAAAGCATGACAACACAAATGAAAATCAAAACATATTTAGTTGCTGGTATTAAAGCGGCGCTCCTTGATACGACTGGTATTAAATTAGCAAGCAAATCTGAAACTACATCACATACGTATCAACATCAAGCGCTTGTAGATCAATTACATGAATTAATAGCAAACACTGACTTAAATAAATTATCGTACCTAAATTTAGATGCGTATCAAAAACGCGATATTTTAGCTGCGCACTATATTGCTAAATCCGCTATACGCACTAAAAATTTGGATCAAATGACTAAAGCGAAACATAGATTAGAAAGTATTTACGATTCAATTTCTAACCCTTTGCATTCACAAAACAATTAATAATTCACCAATAAATCATGTAAGTGTTTGTGACGCCAAATTGCCTTATAAATCCTTGTCATATGATTATAAACGAATGAAACGATTGCCTATCCCATAGATGACAACGTTAAAAAGACCTCTGAAGGTATCATCTTGATAACTTTAGAGGTCTTTGTTTATATTATTCAAATAATATTCTTATAGAACGATCGAAGTATGTTTCGTCTTTCTTTTCTTCTTTAATCTGATCAGCTAATGCTGGGTCATCTGTGATAATACCATCAACATTGGTTTGTAAGTATTTCGTTAAATCTTCTTCGCCGTTAATAGTCCAAGTATAGACTTCTTTATTTTCCAAGTGTGCTTGATTAACAAGTCTTGGCGAATAAGAAAAATCTTCGATGACAAAGAAATCTAATGATGTTTCTTTAAAATGACCAAACTGTAACGGAATAATATAACCACACTTGAGATATGGCGCTTCTTTTTTTAACTTAGTCATCACATCATAATCCAATGACATCACACGATATTGATGTTCAACACCATGCTTTTTCAAAATATCAATAACACGTTGTGTATAATCTGCTGGTTCTTTACCATGTGGCTTTAACTCTACTAGTAGCTTCACATTTGATTGTTTGGCCGTTTCAATAAATTCGTCTAAGGATACAAGTTTTGCTTCATGTCCATTTTGACGCATTTTCAAACCGACGACATCTTTGAAATTAGATTCAGAAATATTTTTATTAACACCTGTTAAACGTTTCAAATTGTTATCATGACTAACAACAAATTGTTTATCTTTCGTCATAATTGTATCTAACTCAACGTATTCGACATTCGCTTTTGCAGCAGCTTTCAATGACGGAATAGAATTTTCAACGCCTTTATCTTCGAAACCACGATGGCCAATAATGGAGATATTTGTATTGATAGTATTATTGTAAAGTAAATACATGTTATAACCGATAAAACATGTGACTGCAAGCACCATTGAAATTATAAAAAACCTAGACTTCCGTTTCGGTTTTGGGTATTTAAATTCTAAGCCCGGTTGGTCTAATACATTCTCTTGTTTTAAGTGCAGTACTAACACACTGATTAATGATAATTTCGTAAATAAATAATAGAAGAACAATGAGCTTTTCAATACAACAAATAAAATTGATGAGACTAAAAACTTATCTCCTTCTTCATCTACACAAATAGCAAGATATGTTGCTCCTGAAATAATTAATGTTAAAATCGCACCAATGATGAGTTCCAATATAACTATTTCTATAACAAGTCGAAACTTATTTCGCTTCGTAATTTGCCAACTTAGTCTCATATTTTTAAATAACGACTGGCGGTTTAAAATCGTTAACGGTAAGGTAAATATTAATTTAAAGTTTAATATAAATACAGCAATCATAAAGGTACCGTAAATGATTATACCTTTCGTCGTTTTCATAAGTTCTTCCGTTAAAAATTTAGGTATGTAAATATTTTTTGTTAATACTGAACTTAGTCCTAGGTTGGCAATGGGTATCATTAACATTAAATAAATGACAAAGAAAATAACTGGTACACCTATGAGTTTACGCACATTTACAAAGGCATTTTTAAAAATGGATTTAAATGTAATAATCTGTCGATCAAAGCCGGCATAAACCATATAAACTAACAATGAAAACTCTACATAAATCAGAAAGGCAACACTTAATATGAATATAATAAGAAGTATCACACTGGCAGGGTGACTTACGATTTCCATCCAATTGTTAATCGTAAGTTGGCTTTGCCCAGCTACTTTTAACATCATATTAAATAGTAAAATTAAGTATGTACTACTAATAAAAATCATGATTAACTGCAATAGTAAGGCATTAATGCTAAAACGCCCTTTATTTTGATACAGTAATTTAAATACTGCCCATATATCTTTACTAATTCTCTTCATAATCACGCTCCGCATTGCTTTAATATTAAGTTTCATCTTAATATTTTTCATTACTCAGGGTCAATAAAAATTTGAAAAGACTCATATTCATATGCAAGTAGCAAATAATAACCCATTCAACATCAGCTAAATGATGATATTGGAACCCCACCTTTAACAAGGCATCACATTCTTTATCAGCATAGCTACTTACAAAAACGTCTTCCTTCAACCATTGTAGAAGTTGTCTCATATACCTACTACGTCTTGCTAATACTCTATACTCAATTGAAAAAGAAGCATATGCCCCTTCACTCTTGAAGTTACATATGCTTTCTTTTCGGTCTGAATTGTATTTATAATTCAACGGGAATTTTCCCTTTGAAGTTAACATAACGGTAGGCTGCTTTAACAGCTTCATCATCGGGCGCCTCGACATCTTCTAATTCATATGCAATGCCCAATGTTTTCCACTTATGAACACCTAACTGATGATATGGCAGAATTTCAAACTTTTCGACGTTATCAAGAGAATTAATAAATTCCCCTAGTTTAATTAAATCGTCTTTATCATCAGAATAACCAGGCACAAGGACATGTCGAATCCATACAGGTTGTTTCATATCTGACAGTTTGCGCGCGAAGTTAAGGATGTGTGTATTAGGCTTTCCTGTCAATCTAATATGTTTGTCATTATCAATATGTTTTATATCTAATAATATCAAGTCTGTATGTTTTTGTAATTCTTCAAAATGCCTTTGAAATGCTTTTGTATCATTAGCACATCCAGCCGATGTGTCTAAGCAAGTGTGCACACCATTTTCTTTTAATTCTGCAAATAATTTTTCTAAGAATGGCATTTGTAACAATGGTTCGCCACCACTGACTGTTACACCGCCACCCGATGCATCAAAGTATGGTTTGTATGGTAATATTTCATTCACCATTTCATCAACTGTGACTTCTCTTGATGGCTCACTAATTTTCCAAGTATCTGGATTGTGGCAATACAAGCATCTAAGTAAGCATCCTTGTGTAAATAATATATATCTTAATCCCGGTCCATCGACAGTACCTAAACTTTCGACAGAATGTAAGTGTCCCTTAAGCATAGTGCTCCCACCTTAAATTTTGTTACATACTTTCATGGAATGTACGAGAAATTACATCTAATTGTTGTTCACGTGTTAATTTAATGAAGTTAACAGCGTAACCAGATACACGGATTGTTAACTGTGGATATTCTTCTGGATGTTCCATTGCATCTATTAATGTTTCACGGTTAAATACGTTAATATTTAAGTGGTGACCACATTGCATTGCGTAACCATCTAACATACTAGTTAAGTTACGGTTTTGATCTTCTGGTTCTTTACCTAATGATTTTGGTACGATACTGAATGTATTTGAAATACCATCTTTACAGCAATCGTAAGGGATCTTAGCTACAGAACTTAATGAAGATAATGCACCTTTTTGGTCACGGCCATGCATTGGGTTTGCACCTGGTGCAAATGGTTCGCCAGCTTTACGTCCGTCTGGTGTGTTACCAGTTTTCTTACCGTATACAACGTTTGAAGTAATTGTTAATACACTCATTGTATGTTCTGAATCACGATATGTTTTATGACTACGTAATTTAGTCATAAAGCGTTCTACTAAATCAACTGCGATATCATCTACACGGTCGTCATTGTTACCGTATTTAGGGAAGTCGCCTTCGATTTCAAAGTCTACTACAAGACCTTCTTCGTTACGAATTGGTTTAACTTGTGCATATTTAATTGCAGATAATGAGTCAGCTGCTACTGATAAACCAGCGATACCTGTTGCCATTGTACGTACAATTTCTGTATCATGTAATGCCATTTCAATACGTTCATAGCTGTATTTATCGTGCATGTAGTGAATAACATTTAATGAGTTAATGTAAACACCTGCTAGCCAATCCATCATTTGATCAAATTTCTTGAATACTTCGTCATATTCTAATACTTCGCTGTTAATACCTTCGAAGTTTGGACCAACTTGTGCACCAGATTTTTCATCTTTACCACCATTGATAGCGTAAAGTAATGTTTTAGCTAAGTTCGCACGTGCACCGAAGAATTGCATTTGTTTACCAATTGTCATCGCTGATACACAACATGCGATACCATAGTCATCGCCATAGCTTTCACGCATAATGTCATCATTTTCATATTGGATAGAACTTGTTTTAATACTCATTTTTGCACAGTATGTTTTGAAGTTGTCAGGTAAACGTACTGACCATAATACTGTTAAGTTTGGTTCTGGTGCTGGACCTAAGTTATCTAATGAGTGTAAGAAACGGAATGAGTTTTTCGTAACAAGTGGACGTCCGTCAATACCTACACCACCGATAGATTCAGTTACCCAAGTTGGGTCTCCAGAGAATAATTCATTGTAATCAGGTGTACGAGCAAATTTAACAATACGTAATTTCATGATGAAGTGGTCAATAATTTCTTGAACTTCGCTTTCAGTAATAACACCTGCTTTAAGGTCACGTTCAGCATAGATATCTAAGAATGTTGATGTACGACCTAAACTCATTGCTGCACCGTTTTGTTCTTTAATTGCAGCAAGGTATGCTAAGTATAACCATTGAACTGCTTCTTTGAAGTTTTCTGCTGGACGGCTTAAATCGAAACCATATTTTTGTCCAAGTTCTTTTAATTCTTTTAATGCACGATATTGTTCTGATAATTCTTCACGTAAACGAATTACATCTTCTGACATTTCTGTAGACATCGTGTTGAAGTCGTGCATTTTTTCTTCCATTAAGAAATCTACACCATATAAAGCTACACGACGATAGTCACCGATAATACGTCCACGTCCGTATGCATCAGGTAAACCAGTGATTACACCTGCTTTACGGCAGTTCAACATTTCTCTAGAATATGCATCGAATACACCTTGGTTATGTGTTTTACGATAATCTGTAAAGATTTTTTCAGTTTCTTCGTCTAATTCGTAACCGTAAGCTTCACAAGCTGCTTTCGCCATACGAATACCACCGAATGGTTGCATTGAACGTTTGAATGGCTTTTCAGTTTGTACACCTACAATTGTTTCTAAATCTTTGTCTAAATAACCAGCATCATGAGATGTGATTGTTGAAGCTACTTTCGTGTCCATATCCCACATGCCGCCACGTTCACGTTCTTCTTTCGATAACTGCATTACTTGTTCCCAAAGTTTAGAAGTTGCTTCTGTTGGTCCTGCTAAAAATGAATCATTACCTTCATAAAGAGTGTAGTTTAATTGGATAAACTCTCTTACATCTACGTGTCTGTTCCATCTTCCATTTTTAAATCCTTGCCAAGCTGTTGCATGATTTTTATTTGTTTCTAACATACTAAACGCCTCCATCTGTATAATGTTGTGAATTTGAAATGCTATGTTAACGTTTTCATAGTCATTGTAGCATGTTTGTTGTGATTTTTTTCACATAAATTATGTACAATTTTCATCAAATGTATGTCAAAACATAGAAACTGTACTAATTTGTGTAACAGTAATATGCTAATTGCATTCTGTTACACAACAGTTATAATGTTCACTATTTTCATTGCTTTAAAAGTTAATTTAGGTGGATATATTTGTTTATAAAAAATGATTGTTAATAAGCGTTAAATCAATACTTAGAAAGATTTACTTTTATATATGAAGAGACTGGATTAAATACTTTTATTGACGTAAAAATTTACTTTTGAACCGTTCAATATCTTGCCAATTTTTATATAACAGCTTCAAATAAAATATAACAGTTTGATTTTACAGCCTCGGTAAGTCGTCTTGACAAACAAAAATTATGTGCTATCACAACATTTGCAACGTCTTAACAAGTCATCTATAAACATTTCTAAATATTTAACATTACTTATGCGTCATTTATTGCTAAAATTATTGTATTAAAATATACATAGAATTGATGGGATATCATGAAATCAAAAATTTATATCTTGCTATTATTTCTCATTTTTTTATCAGCATGCGCTAATACGCGTCACTCTGAATCAGATAAAAATGTATTAACAGTTTATTCTCCGTATCAATCAAACTTGATTCGTCCAATTTTAAATGAATTTGAAAAACAAGAGCATGTCAAAATTGAAATTAAACACGGATCTACTCAAGTACTGCTTTCAAACTTGCATAATGAAGATCTTTCGGAGCGTGGTGATGTCTTTATGGGTGGTGTGTTATCAGAAACAATTGATCATCCAGAAGATTTTGTTCCCTATCAAGATACATCTGTAACACAACAATTAGAGGATTATCGCTCGAACAATAAATATGTTACTAGCTTTCTATTAATGCCAACAGTTATAGTAGTTAATTCAGATTTACAAGGAGATATTAAGATTCGAGGTTATCAAGATTTATTACAACCTATACTTAAAGGTAAAATTGCGTACTCAAATCCAAATACAACAACGACAGGCTATCAACATATGCGCGCTATTTATAGCATGCATCATCGAGTAAGTGATGTGCATCAATTCCAAGACCACGCGATGCAACTGTCAAAGACGTCTAAAGTCATTGAAGATGTTGCTAAAGGTAAATATTACGCAGGTCTAAGCTACGAACAAGATGCACGCACATGGAAAAACAAAGGTTATCCTGTATCAATCGTTTATCCAATTGAAGGAACAATGTTAAATGTTGATGGTATTGCTTTAGTTAAAAATGCACACCCTCATCCTAAGCGTAAAAAGTTAGTGCAATATTTGACAAGCCGCTCAGTACAACAACGATTAGTTGCAGAGTTCGATGCCAAGTCAATTCGAAAGGATGTTAGTGAACAAAGCGATCAGTCTATCGAAAATCTTAAGAACATACCTTTAATTCCGAAATCTAAATTACCGGACATTCCACATCATAAATTTTTGGAGATGATTCAATGACGGCATACAAACCTTATAGACATCAATTGAGACGATCGTTATTTGCGTCTACTATTTTCCCAGTATTTTTAGTCATTATTATTGGACTAGTAAGCTTCTATGCCATCTATATTTGGATTGAGCATCGTACGATTCATCAACATGTTGATGAAAGTCAGTCATCTTTACATCATACTGAAAAGCAGATTCAGACATTTATTACACAGCATAACAATTCGTTTCAAGAGCTCGATTTAACAAATCATCATGATGTTACCGCTACAAAACGTGAATTATTAAAATTAATACACCAACAGCCCGCAACACTTTATTATGAGTTATCTGGACCAAATCAGTTTATAACCAATAATTATGAACATTTAAACACTAAAAATATGTATTTATTTTCAACGCATCGGCTTAAATTCAAAAATAATACATATATGCTTAAAATTTATATGGCTAACACCCCACGTTTAAGTGAAATTAAGAAAGATAGCCGACAATTCGCACTTATCGTTGATCAGTATGACAATATTTTATACGCCAACGATGACCGTTTTACTATAGGTGAAAAGTATAGACCACAACAATTCGGATTTATGAATGAATCTGTAAAATTAAACCATGCTGACCATCGTCTCATTATTTATAAAGATATACATGAAAACATTGAAGATGGTATCACGTTGTTAATTGTTATGGCCGTAGTTCTTGTTTTACTAGTAATATTTGGTTTCATTAGCGCAGATAATATGGCTAAACGACAAACAAAAGATATCGAAACGATTATTCAAAAAATTTACTATGCCAAAAATCGTCATCTAGGTACATATACGCCTTTAAAAAACAACAGTGAACTAGAAGAAATTAATAATTATATTTACGATTTATTTGAATCAAATGAGCAACTGATCCATTCTATCGAGCATACAGAACGTCGCTTGCGTGATATTCAGTTAAAGGAAATAGAACGCCAATTCCAACCTCATTTCCTATTCAATACGATGCAAACAATACAATATTTAATTACGTTATCTCCGAAATTAGCACAAACTGTGGTCCAACAATTATCGCAAATGTTACGTTACTCATTACGTACAAACTCACATACAGTGGAATTAAACGAAGAGTTGAACTACATTGAACAGTATGTTGCGATACAAAACATCCGTTTTGATGACATGATTAAGCTCCATATCGAAAGTTCTGAAGAAGCGCGTCACCAGACAATTGGTAAAATGATGCTTCAGCCACTCATAGAAAATGCTATTAAACATGGTAGAGATACTGAGTCACTGGACATTACTATACGCCTGACATTGGCACGTCAGAATTTACATGTTTTAGTTTGCGACAATGGTATTGGGATGTCGTCATCTCGCCTGCAATATGTACGCCAATCTCTTAATAATGATGTATTTGATACTAAGCATTTGGGATTAAATCATTTACACAATAAAGCAATGATTCAATATGGTTCACATGCACGACTCCATATTTTTTCAAAGCGTAATCAAGGTACGTTAATTTGTTATAAAATACCACTTTCAAGGGGGAATGTAGATGTTTAAGGTAGTTATTTGTGATGATGAGCGAATTATTCGAGAAGGTTTAAAGCAAATCATTCCTTGGGGAGACTATCATTTCAATACAATATACACTGCTAAAGATGGTGTTGAAGCATTATCACTAATTCAACAACATCAGCCAGAATTAGTAATTACTGATATTCGTATGCCACGTAAAAATGGCGTCGATTTACTCAATGATATTGCGCATCTAGATTGTAATGTCATCATATTATCGAGTTACGATGACTTTGAATATATGAAAGCCGGCATTCAACATCATGTTCTTGATTATTTATTAAAACCAGTGGACCATGCGCAATTAGAAGTTATTTTAGGAAGACTTGTCCGTACCTTATTAGAGCAACAATCACAGAACGGCCGTAGCTTAGCATCTTGTCATGATGCCTTCCAACCATTATTAAAAGTAGAATACGATGACTATTATGTAAATCAGATTGTTGATCAAATTAAGCAATCTTATCAAACGAAAGTGACTGTTTCAGATTTAATTCAACATATCGATGTTAGTGAATCGTATGCGATGCGAACATTTAAAGATCATGTTGGTATTACAATTGTCGATTATTTAAATCGCTATCGTATTTTACAATCTCTGCAATTGTTAGATCGACATTATAAGCACTATGAAATTGCAGACAAAGTAGGCTTTTCAGAGTATAAAATGTTTAGCTATCATTTTAAAAAATATTTACAAATGTCGCCAAGTGATTATTGTAAGCAAGCAAAATAGATTAACAAATAACTAATGATTATGGCGCATCCATTTTGTTCTATGAAAAAGCGGACTGATAGAGAAGTTTTCACTTTTCTTTCAGTCCGCTTTTTAGAAAGTTTAAATATAAAACAATACTCCCTACAATATTGACACCGCTATATGTCTTTATTGTAAGGAGTAAATTCATTGAGTCACCCTAAGTCGGGCAAATAAGGATACTTCATAACAGGGAATTATGATCTGCCCCGAGACATAGAGATGATATATTTGCAAGGGTAGAAGCAGTATCTTTCATCTCTTCACGCACATGCCATCGGGGCAGGATTGCCAACTATACTGCAATAAATTGGCGATACTTTTAATCCGATTGATATTAGATTTTTAAACTTCTAATTTTCTTTTCTTCATAGAAAGCAACGATTCCTAATAGAATCATGCCTAGGAATAATGCAACATAGAAGACGATGAAAACATCTGTCCATCCACTTAATGTATATCCAAAGATGTTTAAACCGTTACGTGTTGGATCAGCAATAGCCGCCAAACCAACTTTTGCCATTGAGTCACCGAATAGATACGCGAATGAACCTGTCATTCCGTTTGCTACACTGATGGCATTTTTAGGAACAAAACCAGTCAATGATACACCAATTAATAATTGCGGACCAAAGATTAACGCACCTAATGCAAACAATGAAATGTTAACCATCATTACACTTGTAGCATTTGTGTAGAATAAGACAACAAATGTAATCATAAACATACAGCCAATAGCTACAATTGCACGACGACCTTTTAATAAGTCTGATACGTAGCCCCATAATAAACTTGCAACTAAAGCACCAATTTCAAAGTAGAATATCGTATTAACTGCATCGCCTTTACTAAAGTGTAAATGCTCTGACACATATAACGGTGCCCAGTTATCAATACCGATTCGTACAATGTATACAAAGACGTTTGAAACACATAGAATCCATATAACAGGATTTCCCAGGATATATTTTTTAAAGATCTCCCATTTCGTCATACCTTGAGAATCAATATTTTCTTTATCGACCGGCTCTTCCCAAATTTCTTCAGCACGATTCCATCCTAATTCTTCTGGATCATCTTTTCCGATAAATAATGTTGCGATACCAATAAGTAATGCAATCACCGATGGGAAAATGAACATTCCTATAACATTTCCATGGAAGAATACATTAGCACCCCAAAGTGCAACACCACCTGCAATGGCACCACCGATATTATGTGATGTATTCCAGAATCCTAAATATCGGCCACGTTTCGTTCTTGGCGCCCATCTTGAAATCGTTGAATAACTTGCAGGTCCACCAACTGATTGGAACACCCCGTTAAGTCCCCAAAGTACAATTAATAATCCCATTACAGAACCAAAGTAACTTAAAACAAATCCCATAATTAAAACTGTAATCGCAGATAAGATAAGTAAGAATGAGATAATACGTTTTGTGTTACGTCCATCGACAAAATATCCAAGTAATGTTTTCCCTAAACCGTACGTGATACTAAATGCTAATCCGATATAACCAAGTTCTAATGTAGATAATCCAATTTCCTCTTTTAAAAACGGTTGTGCCGCCTTAAAGTTGTTTCGAATTAAATACATAGCCATATAAACAAAGAACACTACGAAGAAAGCTTGCATGAAGTTTCTAAGCCATAATTTACGTTGTACCGATAATGGAATGCCTTTGTTCGGAATCTTATGGATATCAAAAAAGTTCATCTCTGTCACCTCAATCATTTTCGTTAAGCCAAATATATCACGTCGGTGTAAGCGCTTAATATCCTTAAAATTATTAAATTATCCAAAATACTGAACATAAACACATACTTAGAAACATATTTATGTACTAAAATTAATAAATAGTTAATAGTATTTGACAAGTTTTATCTATAAAATACTTTATGTTGTCAAAATCAACGCTTATACATATGACATAATGACGGAGGACATCATGATTCTATCTATATTACTTATCTTTTTCTGTATCAGACTTGTCAGCTTAAAGATATCTATTAATCACTCAAAACAATTAAAAGCAGACGGTGCAGTTGAATATGGCGTTAAAAATTCGAAGTTTTTAGCAATAACACACGTTTTAATTTATGTATTGGCTGGTGTAGAGGCATTTATTAATAAAGATACATTTAGCTTTGCAAATGGTATTGGCTTAGTTATATTAATCTTTGCTTATATCATGTTATTTATGGTTATTAAAACTTTAGGTGGTATTTGGACATTAAAATTATTCATTTTACCTAACCATCCTATTATTAAATCTGGATTATATAAAATTACAAAACACCCAAATTACTTCTTAAACATCATTCCTGAATTAATCGGTGTATTATTATTAACACACGCAACATATACAACTATTTTATTAGTACCGTATGCATATTTCTTATATGTACGTATTAAACAAGAAGAGAAATTAATGAATATTTAAAAATGAAAGCCTGTCATCACATTAGTCGACATCGACGTCCATCTTTAAAGTGCGTTCTGAAATATTATATTCAGAAACCTTTAAAGTATGTCGTGTCTATGACCATTGTGACAACAGGCTTTTTTATTATCATATACCTCACTATTGAAAAGGTTATATACTCTTTTCAATGGTGCGGATTGTTACTGTGAATAGGTACGACCATCGCTATATACTTATATAAAGTACACCTTCTTTACAAACAATGAACTTGATTTAAGGTGTGAAATTTTTGGCAATGGCTGGCGACATATGCATTTATTCAACACTGCCACCAGTCTTACTTCAGACAAACTTCAGACTAACCTCGCGTTCGTATTATGCCCACCACATGTCTGCTGGCTTGTCGTAAATATTAACAGATTTCAAAGTTTGACAAGCTTTTTGGAAACCTTCTTCTACTGACATAATAGGATCTTCATGTTCAATACTTAATACATAATCATATCCATTAATAATAAGTTGGCTTATGATATCTGCCCATACATATGGACTATGTCCATAACCAACTGTACGGAACGTCCATGCTCTTGTTGCAACGTTACCATATGGTTGCATATCAGTTAGACCATACATATTTACATTTTCTTGATTAATATACGTATCTTTAGCATGGAAGTGATGAATTGCATTTGCTTGGCCTAATATGCGAATCGCAGCAATTGGGTCAATACCTTGCCACCATAAATGACTAGGATCTAAGTTAGCACCGATATATTCATTTGTAGCCTCACGCAACTTCAACATCGTATATGGTGTATGAACTAAAAATCCTGCATGCAACTCTATGGCAATTTTTACATCTTGCTCTTTTGCAAACTCAGCTAAATCTTGCCAATATGGTATCAATTTTTCATTCCACTGATAATCATAAATTTCAGAGTAGGCTGTTGGCCAAGGTGTAACAGGCCAATTAGGCTTTTTAGCAGTAGCATCTGATCCTGCAATGCCAGAAAATGTATTAACAACTGGCACGTCTAGTAGATTTGCTAAACGGATTGTTTTACGTAACGTTTCATCCGCTTCTTTCGCTTCTGTCGGATCTGGAGAAATTGGATTGTTATGACAACTGAAACCACTTATTTGTAAGCCTCTGTCTGTGATTGACTTCATAAATGCTTGTCGCTTGTCTTCATTTTCTAACAACTCATCTAACTTACAAAATTTATCTCCTGGGTTACCACCTGTTCCAACTTCAATCATATCCAATCCAGATTCTGCGACATAATCTAACATATCTTCAAAATTTTTATCGTAAAATAATACTGAAAATACACCTATTTTCATTGAAAAGCACTCCTTCTTTTTATATTGAGAATTTTGTATTATATATAATAATCATTAAAGTTGTATGCTCTTGTTATCAAGATCGCTACGATAAATCGCTTCTATAAGGGCATTTACATTGCGTGCTTCTTCCGGTTTCACCACAATCTCTTCTATCCCTAAACACGCATTGACAAAGTTACGCGCCTGTCTCTCACCAGCAATGTCTTCGTTATGCTCAACATTAGCTTTGCTTTCAAAAATAGTTCCAAAGCGGGGCTCATATATTTCAAATGGAAATAAATTGATACCGCCATCTTCGCCTGATAAACTAAAGTGTACCTTATCTTCCTTTATATTTGCAGACCACGAACATTCAAACTGCATGCTTGCTCGATTGGCAAATGTCATATAACTAGTAACATGATCATCGACATCAAATTTAGTGTGATCAAATGTTCCCCAATCATTAATTTGATTCGGTTGTTTGCTCAATTGATTATATGTTTTTCCTAGCACTTCATGCGGCACCATATTTTTACCTAGTAACCACAAAGATAAGTCTAACAAGTGGCAACCATAATCGATTAAACTACCGCCACCTTGCAATGCTTTATTGGTAAAAACGCCCCAGCCAGGCACTTTACGCCTACGCATCGCTTGTACACGTGCTACTAAAGGTTTACCAACCACACCTGATTCAATTGCTTTTTTAGCAGTCATAGCGACATCCGTGTGACGATAATGATATGCGACAGTTAGTAATTTACAATTTTTATTAGCCGCTTCAATCATGCGGTCACACTCTTCCGTCGTCATCGCCATTGGCTTTTCACACAATACATGGACGCCATGATTCAATGCTTCTATAGAAAGATCAGCATGGAATTTATTAGGTGTACAAATGACCACCGCATCAACAAGTTTAAACAGCTCGCTAGGTGTCTCAACTGCATGAGGTATATTAAAGCGCTTCGCAACATCAATCATCTGCACTGTATTAATATCTTGTACTGCAACTAATGCGACTGTGTCTTTGAGTTTCAGCAATGCTGGAATATGACGGTCTTGTGCAATACCACCAACACCTATCACACCAACTTTTAATTTTGTCATGATGTGCCTCCTTACCGTATGATGTTATTCAAAGTAAATTGCTTTGCCTGATTTTGCAGACTGATAAATCGCTTCAAGAATTTTTGTAACTACCATTGCTTGTTCCGGTTTCACAACTGGTTCAGTATCATTTACAACTGCATCAATCCAAGCTTTTGCTTCTTCTTCAGCTTCATCCACTTCATCACCTTCATAAAAGTCGACGCCTTTGTTTTCCAATTCAACGTGTTTGGTATAAAGTGTGCCCATATCTTCACCATGAATACGTAGACCATCTTTCATATCAGCACCTGCTTTCGTTCCTGATAATGAACATTTTGCCTCATCCACTTCTAAAGAATTAATCGCCCAAGCGGATTCTAAAATGATCGTCGCTCCATTCTTCATTTTAATAAAGCCAAACGCAGAATCTTCAACTGTAAATTCATCTGGATTCCATGAACCCCAAGCGTTTGCCGCATCATGCTGTTTATTTAATTTATGGAATGTTGAACCCATCACTGATTCTGGTTCATAATTATCCATCATCCATAACGTTAAATCTAAAGCGTGTGTACCGATATCGATTAATGGTCCTCCACCTTGAGCTTCTTCGTCTAGAAAGACACCCCATGTTGGTACTGCTCGACGACGAATAGCATGTGCCTTTCCGAAATAAATGTCACCTAAGTCGCCACGTTGCGCTGATTTATATAAAAATTGACTATCTGGTCTGAAGCGATTTTGATAACCTATTGTTAATTTTTTACCTGTTGATTTAGCTGTATCTATCATTTTTTGAGCTTCTGCTGTCGTTTTAGCCATTGGTTTTTCACACATCACATGTTTACCGGCATGCAACCCTGCTACAGTAATTTCACAATGCGAGTCATTTGGCGTACAAACATGGATAACATCAATCGTGTCATCTTTTAACAATGCTTTGTAATCATCATAAACCTTTGCATTGTCAGTACCGTATGCTTTTGCCGCACACGCTGCTTTCGAAATGTCTACGTCACAAAATGCGGTCATTTCAACATTTTCAACTTTTTGTAAACTTGGCATGTGCTTGCCATTCGCAATACCACCACACCCAATGATTCCTACTTTAATCGTCATCATAACGTCCTCCTTTAAATCTTTATCGTCATTAGTGCGTATGTCGAGCCTTAAACATCAATCAACGTTCTAGGCTATTTTTAGGTACATATTAGCTGTGGCTAATGTGTAAGAACACTACATAATCAACCACTAGTGGTTCTTTATTATTTCTGCCCCGCTCCTAATTTCAAACTAACCTTTTGTCGCACCTGTTGTTAAACCTGATACTAAGTAGCGTTGCAAGAACAAGAATACGATTGCTATAGGTACTGCAATCATAATTGCCCCTGCTGCAAACACTGTGAAATTATTTGCATACTTATCATTAATAAAGTTGAACAATCCAACTGCTAATGTGAATTTTTCAGGACTTCTTAATAGTATTTTAGGTAATATAAAGTCCATAAATGGTCCCATAAAATTGAACAAAGCAACAACTGCTAAAATCGGCTTAGCTAATGGCAGCATAATTTGTAAGAAAATACGCATATGGCCAGCACCATCAATTTTGGCAGATTCATCAAGTTCTTTTGGAATCGTATCGAAGTAACCTTTCACTAAAAAGGCATTCATCGGTATTGACCCACCAATATATACAAGTGTTAGTCCAAATAAAGAATCTAATAATCCAATTGTATTTAGCAAAATATAGATTGCGACCATTGCCATTAATACAGGGAACATTTGTAAAATCAAAAATGTAATCAGCCCGTATTTACGACCAACAAAGCGATATCTAGAAAAAGCATATGCTGTTAACGTGACAAATATCACACTAAACAGTGCATTTGCAGATGCTACGATAAGCGTATTTTTATACCAAGTCAGGTATTGACTACTGTCATCGAATAGTAAGAATGCATAATTTTTAAATGTTGCATTGTCTGGTATCATTTTGGCACCATACAAGTTCGTACCTGGATTAAGGGAAATGCCAAATGTCCACAGTAGTGGATATAAAATGATGACAAACATCATCGCTATAAAACTGTAAATACCGATTGCTTTTAATATGTTTTTCTTCTTTGTCACCTTATAAACCTCCCTCATCTTTAAACGTACTTGTACGTCTGAATTGAATAAATGCGACAATAGCAACAATAAATCCAATAATTAATGACACAACTGCACCCATGTTAAAGTTGTTAAACTCAAATGTCAGATTATACACCCAAGATATCAAGATATCTGTACTACCAGCATTCTGCCCTGACACTGGTGGACCACCTTTATTAAATAGATAAATAAGATTAAAATTATTGAAATTACCTGCATATTGCATAATTAACAATGGCGCTGTGGCGTAAATGACATGCGGGAATGTGATGTTTCTAAACTTTTGCCAACTAGACGCACCATCCATATCTGCTGCTTCGTACCAATCTGATGAAATACTTTGCAGTACACCAGTGAACAGTGCAAAGACAAATGGGAAACCAAGCCATACTTGAATGCCAATTAATGCCACTTTTGCCCAAAATGGATCACTTAACCATGCTGGTGCAACACCTAATAAAGGTTGCAATATATCATTATTTATCGCACCAAATTCATCATTAAATAACGCTACAAATATTAAAATTGTCACAAATGATGGTACAGCCCAAGGTAGGATTAACACAGTACGGATAAATTTCTTACCTTTGACGACAGGGTGATTTACAATAATTGCCAAAAACAGCCCTAATGCAATTTGAAGTGTCGTTGCAACAAGCGTCCATACTAATGTCCAAGTAATAACACTGAAAAATGTTTTACGCCAAACGCCAATTGTGAATAACGTTTTAAAGTTATCTAAACCAACCCATTCTAATGTGTGTCTCGGAGGCGCGTTGTATAAATTGTAGTTTGTAAATGCTACTCCAAACATAAATATTAATGGAAATACAACTACAAATATCAATAAGAATGTACCTGGTGAGATTAGTAAGTATGGGAACGTCTTGTCCCATGTTGCAACCATACGTGCCTTCGGATCCTTTATTTCCTCATTGCGATTAAATCGTTCAGCATTACGATATGCATCTAAAATATTAATGATATATAGCATGATTGCAAAAGCAACGAGTAAGATAGAAATAATGCCTTGTGCAAGTAAGACACGAGAATCGTCTAACTTAGGTACTGTCCCTAATGTGAACAATCCCCAAAAACCAATATTTAAAAAGCTATAAAATACAGAAATAAAACTGATGAAAAAGATAAAAAATATCGTACCTTTAATGGGTCTTTTATTATAAAACTGTCCCAAACCAGGTATAACAGATAATAATGCCGCTAATTTAGGGTTACGTTTCGTCATAACTAATCTCCTTTCTTATCATTTTGTGACGGATGAAGAATCTTAATATTTTGCGTTATATCATTCGTCGCCTCATCTAACGCTTGTTTAGGATTCTTACCATTTGAGATAAATATGCTTGCATTGCCCATCGGTTCCCAAACTTGTCGCATTTCAGGAATATTAGGCATCGGTTCAGCATGACGTGCTTGCTTTTCAAACACTTTTAAATTTGGATTAGATGATTTCACGTCAACACGTCCAGTAATTTCGCTCATTTCATCTGTATATTTTTGTAATGTATCTTTACTAGTGATATACAGCATTAAATCTTTAGCCCAATACTTATGTTTACTATATTCAGATAAATACCAACCACGTACACCGAGAAATGGTTTCATAGGTTTGCCACCATCTGTAGGCAATGTTGTTACTCCTAAATCTTTACCAAACGTTTCTTGATATTCATTAATGTTCCATGGTCCAGTGACAAATTGTCCTACTTTTCCTTCTTTAAAAAGACCAATCATGACATCATGTGTTGCTGCCTTAGGAAGATACCCTTTGTCGTACCATTTTTGTAATCGTTCAGCATTCTTGACGACATGTTTTGAATTTAGTCCTAGCTGATGAATATCATATTCACTGCCATTTTTCTTGAAAATATAATCATCATTGCCGAATAAAAACGGATAATTAAAATAGAAATTTTTAGCATCAAATAACATACCGTATTGTTTCTTTTTACTATCAGTTAGCTTGGCAGCATTAGCTTCAACTTCTTCTAACGTTTGCGGTGCATTTTTCACTAATTTTTTATTATAAAAAAGTGCGGTTGTTTCAACGATAGCTGGCAATGCTAGTTGCTTATTGTCATAATTCATCGCTTTAAGTGCTTGCTTATTGAAACCTTTCAACTCATCTTTTGATAATTTGATTTCAGCAGCTAAGCCTTGTAGATAGGCACTTCCAGTATTATCATGTGCTAAGAAAAAGATATCTGGACCTTTTCCAGCAGGAGCGTCTAGCGAAATATTTTCTAGTTGATCATTTTGACCAATATTTACAAGCTTTACTTTTATGCCAGTTTTTTTAGTATATTGATCCGTAATTTTTTTATAAAACGCCATTTGCTTGTCGCCATCCACCCACATCGTAAGTTGGTTAGGCTTGTCTTTAGAATTATCTTTATTCAATGCTTTATCAATATCTTCTTTCGAACGATTAGGGCCACATGCAGTTACGATTAATAACATTACCACGGCTAACGTGATACATTTTAAAATTTTAGACATGAATACTCCCCCTTAGACGATACGATTTCCTGTTTTTTCATCAAAAAAGTGACACTTATTCATATCAAATGCTAGTGTAATCTTGTCGTTCGCCATCACTTGTGTTCTTGAATCTAATTTAGAAATCAATTCCATTCCTTGGAATGTGCTATGTACCATAATTTCTGAACCTAACAGTTCGGATACAACTACTTCAGATTCAAATTGTGTCTCTGGAGAAGTTTGAATAAATATTGGTTCTTCATGAATGTCTTCAGCTCTAATACCTAAAATAATTTCCTTGTCTAAGTAGCCAGCAGCTTTTAACTTTTCAAATCTTTTATTATGTAATTTAAAATGGTGTGTTCCTACCTTCAATCCGTCCATTTCAACTGTAGCATTCAACATATTCATTGCTGGTGAGCCGATAAATTGCGCCACAAATATGCAATTAGGGGCATCATATATTTCTCTAGGTGTGCCGACTTGCATAATGTCGCCATCTTTCAAAACAACAATTCGACTAGCCATCGTCAATGCTTCAGTTTGATCATGCGTAACATAAATTGTCGTAGTATTAAGTCGCTTATGTAATTTCAATATTTCTGTGCGCATTTGTACTCGAAGCTTCGCATCAAGATTCGATAATGGTTCATCCATTAAAAAGACTTTCGCATCCCTAACAATAGCTCTGCCCAAAGCAACACGTTGACGCTGTCCACCAGATAACGCTTTTGGTTTACGACCAAGATACTCAGTTAATCCTAATATTTCAGCTGCTTCATTAACTTTTTGTTCAATCTCTTTTTTATTTACTTTACGTAGCTTTAGCCCAAATGCCATATTTTCAAAAACAGTCATATGTGGATATAATGCATAGTTTTGAAATACCATCGCAATATCTCTATTCTTTGGTTCAACATCGTTCATGCGTTCCCCATCAATATAAAAATCTCCAGATGTGATAGACTCTAGTCCAGCAACCATTCGTAATGTTGTTGATTTACCACATCCCGATGGTCCAACAAATACAATGAATTCTTTGTCAGTAATATGTAGATTAAAATCTTTCACTACAGTATTGTTGTTATCATACGTCTTTTTAATATGCTCTAACTTTAGTTCTGCCATGTTATGCCTCCCATACTTTGTTTACAGTTTGATTGTGCAATACACATCGTGAAAACGTTTGCACAAATACTTACATAAATCATATAGTCACTCATTATTAATGTCAATCATAAATTGTAAACGTTTACATTACTGTCAGAATTAAACTTTTATATAGAAAATTGGTATAGTGCACAACTATTTTTAGTGTGACAATAATGATTTTTTACGTGCGAAATTTCACTGCCAATGCTAACAACCTTGTCTTACATTTTAAGTAATATCTAAATCAAACAAGTATGCCTTAGCATTTCGATTTTCATTGAAAAAAGCAACCATTATGTAAGTATCATACTCACACAATGATTGCTTAATTTTTTAGACTGCGGGCACTCTTCTATAACTACAAATCATATAGGCTACGTTCCCCATCAGGTAACTGATCAATAAACGGTTTTGGATCTTCTGCATATGCATTACCTACGCCACCCTTCATTCTTTGAAAATGTAAATGTGCGCCTGTCGTTTGTTTACCTGTATTGCCTGAATATGCAATAATATCACCTGCTTTGACTCGATCACCTACTTTGACATTATATTTGTCTAAGTGCAGATACCACTGGTGATATTCTCCATTGTCTTCGGCAATCTGTAATACCTTGCCGCCTAATTCATTATTAAAGATACGTGTTACTTTACCATTCGTCGGCGCTTTAATTGGTGTACCTATTGGCAATGCAAAATCAATGCCATAATGCTTACCATCAAATGGTGAATGCTGATATTTACCAAAAGTCTCAGTAATCCGACTCCCTCTAAAAAAGTCTTCCCATTTTGAGTGTCCTTGTCCTTTATGATTTTGTGTCAATTTATCGGTATATTGGTTAAACCATTTTTGAATGTCATCTATATAAATAATCGTAAATAATAGTGAAAGAAAAATGATAATTGTTGCCAAAATACGTTTTGGTCGCTTTGTCATAGTGGCATCCATCCTTCATATATTTTGGGTATTAAGTATATATTCTAAATCAACTATTTCATAATTAAATGCACTCATACTTTAGTAGTACTACCAAATATAGATGAAGAAAATGATGGTAATTTGAATATTTTGATTGATATTAAATTTTATATTTAGTATAATAATTATACTTAAGAAAGTAACAGAAACAGAGGAGAATTTTCAAATGGCAAAAGTATTATATATTACAGCACACCCTTTTAATGAACTGGTATCAAATTCTATGGCTGCTGGTAAAGCATTTATCGAAACATATCAACAACAACATCCTGATGATGAAGTGAAACATATTGATTTATTTGAAACTTATATTCCAGTTATTGACAAAGATGTATTAACTGGTTGGGGAAAAATGAGTAATGGCGAAACGTTAACTGATGATGAACAAATGAAAGTTTCAAGATTGAGTGACATTTTAGAAGAATTTTTAAGTGCAGATAAATATGTATTTGTAACGCCTATGTGGAACCTTTCTTTCCCACCTGTAGTTAAAGCATATATTGATGCTATTTCAATTGCAGGTAAAACTTTTAAATATTCTGCTGAAGGACCACAAGGTTTACTAACTGACAAAAAAGTATTACACATTCAATCACGTGGTGGATATTATACTGAAGGACCTGCTGCTGATTTTGAAATGGGCGACCGTTATTTAAGAACAATTATGACATTCTTAGGTGTGCCATCATATGAAACAATCATTATTGAAGGACACAATGCCGAACCGCATAAAACTGAAGAAATTAAGGCAACTAGTATTAATAATGCTGAAAAATTGGCAACAACATTTTAAATTTTTAATTACACTGTGTGACTAATCAAACGTCATACAGTGTTTTTTTGATTTTCTTACAATCCTTTTCAACCTTTTATATACATCTATTATTTTTACAAATTTAAATTTTGACATTCACTTTAGTTATGATGTAAATATTTTTAAAACATATTATAGTGTTGATGATATATTTTGAGAGTAGGTATGAAAGTATGAAAGCACATAAAAACTTCTGGTTAAACTTAGTAGCGAACATTAATACTTATGCTGTAATTATAGAAACATTCAAATCATCTATTAAAATCCTATATTATAAAATCACCTCACATAACTCGTTCAACTGTACCAAACCACATTACATTAGATTTTAGGCTAACTATTGTGATGTACATCAAAAACGAATTTGTGAGGCGTTGTATATTTTACAAAGGTGACTAGCGTTTCGTATAGCATTTTCAACATTACTACACTCAAGCGTCACGCTAAAGTTCGAAATCGAATCCTTTTATTCAACAAAAACCCATATCCACTACAAACTTCATATCAAACGCATAAACTATCTTGTGATACTATCTCGATCATATCTATAGTACGCATGTGTATTTCGCTTCACTGAATGATATGCTTCATCATTTAAATATAAACCGTCATCTTTCAATGTTACTTGATAAGCATATTTCCGTGCTAACCAGGCAATATCTATATAATTTTCTCCTGCGTTTTCATAACTTCTTAAATCTTCAATATGTGCACTAACTTCAGGGAAAATGATTCTAACAACACTTTCATCAACCCAATATTTGTCATGCATCCATCGCACTTGATCTGCCAATAAAGGTAACTGCACATCATTGAAATATAGACGAAAGCCGTCACTATCATACATTTGCCGATATGGTAATGGCTGTTTTCTAATCACTAACACCTCGCCACCCATTACGGTGCCTTCTCTAGTATCATCACTTCCACCCGAAGCTTCATACGTTGTTGGGTCAACTTGTAGTCCATGTACATCTCCAATATAGGCATCTGGTTTATGTTCCATTGCATGTCCACGTGCAATCAATGCTAATATTGTAGATTGTGAAAATTGAGGCTCCCATTCAATGCGATTAGGATGGCTACTATAAATTCTAGGTTCATCTATAGCCTGCTGAATATCCATGCCAAACACTAATACATTGATTAATGTTTGCGCAACACTAGCAATGATACTTATAGCACCAGGTGCACCTACTGTTAATATTGGCTTCCCGTGATGCATCACAATCGTTGGAGCCATGTTACTTGGTGGTCGTTTATAAGGTGCAATTTCATTGATCCCACCCGCCACAACATCAAAACCATCCATTGTGGTATTCAATAACACGCCGTAGCCTGGAATCGTGATGCCCGATCCGTAAATCATACCGATTGATGTCGTAAATGAAGCAATATTACCTTCCTTATCAATCACACAAAAATGCGTTGTTTCGGTATGATTTTCTTCAACATCTGTATGACTAATACAATCAGACACAACACCATGCTCTATATCAATATTTGCTTTATTACTATCAATGAGCGTACTGCGTGCTTTTAAATAATCGTCATCAATTAATGACTGTACAGGCACCTCATGAAAATTATCATCTGCCAAGTATTGCGCGCGATCACTATATGCTAAATGCATCGCCTGTATCAAATGATGCAAGTAATCAACAGATCTTGGACCCATAGATGGTAAATCGACATGTTCTAATAACTTCAATATTTGAATTACCGTGATACCGCCGGAACTAGATGGCCCCATTGAATAAATGTCATAGTCTTTAAATGTCGCACTGATTGGCGCTTTAATCTGAATGTCATAATTTGCTAGATCCTCTAAAGTGATTGTCCCACCACATTCTTTAACAACATTAACTAGTTGTTTCGCAATGTCACCTTTATAAAATGCATTAAACCCTTGTTCTCTTAATATTTGAAATGTCTTGCCTAATTCGGGTTGTACAATCCAATCACCTTCACGCCAATATTGATTTTCATGCGTAAATACTTGTGCCGTTTCGTGGTACTTTGTCAATCGTGCGTGTTGCTGGCGCGAATATTTTTCAGTAGCCCAATTGGCTGAATGACCTTCAATGGCTAGTTCAATTGCAGGATTAATTAAATCTTCCAATGACAATTTAGCATAACGCTTGTGAATATAATCAAACAGCTTTGGAATTGCTGGCACAGCGACAGTTTTACCATGTGTAGTCATATCAAAAAATGATTTATATTCGCCTGAATCATCTAGATAAAATTGTTTGTCTACATGTGCAGGGGCTGTCTCACGCGCATCAAACGCAGTTATACTGCCAGTACTTTGCTCATAATATAGCAAGTACCCGCCACCACCAATACCTGATGCAAATGGTTCTACCACATTCAATGCCAGTTGAATTGCAATCACTGCATCCATGGCGTTGCCGCCTTGATCTAATACATCCTTACCAATTTTAGCCGCAAGAGGATGTGATACGGAAATTAACCCTTCTTTAGATGTTTTTGTCTGTTTGTCATTTAAGTTAATGACCATACTATATCCTCCTACTTTCTGTTAAATATTTAAAACATTATTGATTAATGGCTTTTTCTACTTTTTCTAAATCTTGACGTTGCTCGTTACCAGTATCGACAAGTGGTGTAATCGGTGATGCAATTTTAAATTTATCGCCACGATAAAACTTAATAAATTGATCCTGATCTATCGCATTAACTACTGCTTGTCTTAAGTTTGGATGCGTCTTAAATATACCTTTTTTAATATTTAGCATTAAAAAGACTGACTTGCGTCCATTTTTGCGAATAATGCTTAAATTTTTATCCGACTTAATTAAATCAAAATGTTTTTGATTCACATCTGCCAACATATCAATTGAATGATTTCTAAGTTCTGACAATGCATTATTTGGGTCACCATTAAACTTCAATGTAATATTTTTAATTTTAGCTGGTCCATAACTACCTTTTTCTGTTTCGTTGAATCCTGGATTACGTTGAAACGTTGCTTGATATGCATTTTTCTGTGTCATAATGTATGCGCCACTTGCATAAAGCGCATTTTTTCCATCTGAATTTGCAGGAATTGTACTGCTATCCCCATATCCTTTTGGATATTCTTGATTTACTTGATTAACAAATTTTTTAGATAAAATGCCTGCCGAAGAGTGTGTTAAGTAATTTACCTCTCGAGGCATCGATTGATCTGTCGTAATTTTAACAATTTGATAAATACCGTCTTTATTATTTACTTTATGACCATCTGTCGTTAACGATTTGACGTTATAAGCTTTAATCAACTTATCATAGATGGAATTATCGTCCTTGTCTTTCTCTTTACGCAACTGATCGATGTCCTCATCTTTTAATATCTTGATGTCATTTATATGCTTGTGCATATTGTAAGTATTATTGTTAGGCACAGACTTTTTATCACGTGCTCTATCTAAAGAAAACTTAACATCTTCAGCCGATACACGCTCTCCAGTATTACGTGCTTGTCCATTGACCACTTTCGCAAAATAATCATCATCTCTTAACAAGAAATAAAACGCTTTATTGTCCTTATTCACAGCATAATCACGACTTAACGAACCTTTCGTTGTTAAGTGGTCATTTTCATCTAATAATAATAACCTTGTGTACATATTCATATTAATTGAATATACTGACGGCGCAATTGAACGTATTGGATCCAATGTAGGAATTTCACCATCTTGTTGTGTCATCACAAGTGGCCGCGTATCTCGTTCTCTACTATTGTTGTAATCAAATTGTTGCCATATTAATGCACGTGAATTTGGCAATCCAACACTATTTTTATCTAACACTTTATTGTCATATACTAAATTCTTTTTTGATCCATATAAAGGCGCCATATACCCTTTATCAAATACAACTTCATCTTCAATTTGCTTATATGTTTGTTTAACATCTGCTTCATTTTGAGTAGAAGCTTTATTTAACAACTGGTCTACATGTTTATCTTTCAATAAACTATTTGATCCTGTAGAACTAAATAATGCCGTCATAGCATAGTTCGGGTCACCGAATACTGTCATCCAGTCATCGATTTGGATATCATAATTGCCGGCTTGACGTTGTGTACGATAGCTTCCATAATCTGGTTGGATATTCATCTTCACGTTAAATCCTGCATTTTCCAATTGATCTTTGACGATATTCATATCATTTTCATAACTTGCTTGTCCTAGGAAATGTATCGTTGGTCGCTCGCCTTTCACTTCAACTTTCGATGACTTTTGAGCCACTTCTGATTTCGTAGAGACACCACAACCACTTAATACCAACGCTAAAACTATAATTGCGATACTAATGATTTTCTTCACATCTATCCCTACCTTTTTAATGAATTCTTGGATCTAGTGCATCACGCACTGCATCACCTATAAAATTAAATGCTAAAACGACGAACATAATACAAATACCAGGTACAATAGCTAAATTACTGTGCGTTTCCAAGTAGTTACTACCGGTACGTAAAATGTTGCCCCATTCAGCTACATCAGGTGCAACACCAAGTCCTAGGAAACTTAAGCTACTTGTTGTTAATACAACCACACCTATATTTAATGAAAAACGTACAATCATAGGCGCAATCGCATTCGGTAAAATATAACGCCATATGATATTCCAAGTGTTTTCACCAGTGATACGTGCTGCATCTACATATTCCATGCGTTTAATTTCTAAAACACTGGCACGCATTGTCCGTGCAAATGATGGTATATTACCGATACTTAATGCAATAATTAAATTTGGAATACTTGCTCCAAATGATGCAATAATTGCCACCGCTAACAATAATGATGGAATTGCAAACACTACATCTAAAATTCGCATTATTAAATTATCAATATGATTAAAATAACCTGCGATAGTGCCTAGTAACACACCAAAAATAACTGCAATAACTACTGAAATAATTGAAATTGAAAATGTCAGTTTCGTTCCGACAACTACGCGTGTAAATAAGTCTCTACCGAAATCATCAGTACCAAACGGATAGGCTAGACTCGGTCCATGTAACAGTGCATTGAACTGATTTTTAGTAGCCAATGTCGTATCAAATGTAAATTGTGACACAATTGATAATGTCAGCATGTAGACTAAAATAAGTAACCCGATAATCGCAATACGATGTCTAGTAGTTTTTCGTATAAACGATTCCCACCCGTTATAACTATGTATTTGCGATGTACGTTGGTAACGTCTAATACTTACAAACATTAATAATGTAAATACGTTGCCTGTTAATGTCATCAACAATAACAACACTTCGACGATACGTCGCCATAGGTCATGATGCTTCCATGTTTGTTCCGTTGTTAAAATGATAATTAAAATGATGGTTAAAACGATTAGCAATGTTTCAGCAATATAGAACGTATCGGCCACATAACCTTTAAAAAGATTTAATGCACTCGTTAATATAACTAAAATATAAGTTGCAATAGCATAACTTGCGAATAGTTTTAAGGAAGCTATCTTTGTTGTAAGTTTTACCATATGCCTCACTTCCTTTCGTTAATTTCACTACGTAATTTTGGATCGATTAAAGCATAAAATATATCAATAATTAAGTTTGCTAAGGATATTACAATTGATATATATACGACCCCACCCATGACTGCTGGAATATCAGGTATTAGTTGTTTTTGGACGATATAACGACCTATACCATTAATGTTAAATACTTGTTCCGTCACTGCTGAACCGCCTAGTAACTCTGCCACTAGAAGACCAACTAGCGTTACAATTGGAATAATGGCATTTTTCAAAATATGTTTAATAACTACTTGTGTCGTCGATAATCCTTTTGCATAAGCAGTTAAAACATAATCGCTGCGCATTACTTCAAGTACAGAAGACCTTGTCATACGCGTGATAGAAGCAGCAATACTTGTTCCAATGACAAGTACAGGTAAAATCAACGATATTGGATGTTCTGGCATATAAGATGGTGGCAAAATATCCAATTTCAATGAGAACGCTAAAATGAATAATAACCCTTGCCAGAAACTTGGAATAGATAAACCAATTAATGCAATTATCATTAACGTGATATCAAGCCAACTATTTCGCTTCATCGCACTGATAATTCCAATTGGTATTGCAATAATTAATGCCACAATTAGCGCTAATACTGCGACAATTATTGTAATTGGAATTCTTTCGCCAACTGCTTTAGTCACAACCTCATTCCCTTTGTAAGTCGTACCTAAGTCAAAAGTAAAAACACCCTTGATGGTATCCCACAATTGAATAAAATAAGGTTCGTTAAGATGATGTAATACATTGAATTGATGTATCTGTGCCTTTGTTGCACTTTGTCCCAGTATGCTATAAGCCGCATCAAGCGGTGAAAAATACAGAATGGTAAACACACTGACAATAACACCAATGATGACAATCACAGCCATGACAATTCGCTCAAAAATATATCTAACTAATGGCTGTAAATAAATAGTCAATAAGATGAACATCGGCAAGGCCAATATCACTTTGATCATGATGAACTTATGAAATAATACATTTTCAAAGTATGTTGAAAAATGTGCTTGTTCAATATTCTTTGAATTCGTATTAGAACTTTGTGCCTTGAATATTTTTAATGCTTCTTTATGTATTTGTGTGGATGACTTTTGCTGCGATAAATATCTATATTTGTGATGTAACGCCTGTTTAATTTCTGAAATTTCAGAATTATTAGCGTAAAAATTTTTTCTTTTAGCAGAAAAGAAAAACTTTATCACTGCATATAAAAATATTGGCAAGCTTAATACCGATAATACAAACTTGTAAAATGCCTTGTGATACAACGACTTAAAAGATTCTAAATAAGTAATTATGATAATCACTCCTTGTAAAATAATCTTGAGTAGATTACTATGATATACAAAAGTATAGAATAAATTTACACATTTGTGAATAGGGAGGCACAACATCATGTCAAATTTATTAGAAGTCAACAGTCTGAATGTACAATTCAATTATGATGAAACTACAGTTCAAGCGGTAAAAAACGTCTCTTTCGAATTACGAAAAAAACATATCCTAGGTATTGTTGGTGAATCAGGATCAGGAAAAAGTATTACCGCTAAATCTATTTTAGGGCTACTACCAGATTATCCAGATCACATGTTAACAGGAGAAATTATTTTTAATGGGCAATCGTTAACTAATTTATCAACTTCAGCGTTACAACAAATTCGAGGTAAGGATATTTCAATGATTTTTCAAGATCCACTCTCTTCGTTGAATCCAAGATTAACGATTGGCAAACAAATTACAGAAGTACTATTTCAACATAAACGTGTATCTAAATCTGAAGCAAAATCGATGACAATAGACATTTTAGAAAAAGTAGGTATAAAACATGCAACTCGACAATTTGATGCTTATCCGCATGAACTTTCTGGTGGTATGCGTCAACGTGTCATGATAGCAATGGCATTGATTTTAAAGCCACAAATTTTAATCGCAGATGAACCAACAACGGCATTAGATGCCAGTACACAAAATCAATTACTGCAGTTAATGAAGTCCCTTTATGAGTACACAGAAACGTCTATTATTTTTATCACTCACGATTTAGGTGCTGTGTATCAATTTTGCGACGATGTGATTGTAATGAAAGATGGAAGTGTCGTTGAAAGTGGCACGGTTGAAAGTATTTTTAAATCGCCACAACATACCTATACGAAACGCTTAATAGATGCGATTCCTGATATTCATCAAACGCGTCCGCCAAGACCGTTAAACAATGATATTTTATTAAAATTCGATCGCGTGAGCGTGGATTACACTTCACCGAGTGGCAGCCTATACCGAGCAGTTAGTGATATTAACTTGGCTATTAGAAAAGGCGAAACATTAGGCATTGTCGGTGAATCAGGGTCAGGGAAATCGACATTAGCTAAGACGGTCGTCGGTCTAAAGGAAGTGTCAGAAGGCTTTATTTGGTATAACGAATTACCATTAAGTTTATTTAAAGATGATGAATTGAAATCTTTACGACAAGAGATACAAATGATTTTCCAAGATCCATTCGCATCTATTAATCCAAGATTTAAAGTCATTGATGTGATTAAACGACCACTTATCATTCATGGGAAAGTCAAAGATAATGATGACATTATTAAAACTGTCGTATCGTTGTTAGAAAAAGTTGGCCTAGATCAAAGTTTCTTATATCGCTATCCACACGAATTATCTGGTGGGCAACGCCAGCGTGTAAGTATCGCGAGAGCACTTGCTGTAGAACCTAAAGTGATTGTTTGCGACGAGGCAGTGTCAGCTTTAGACGTTTCAATTCAAAAAGATATCATCGAGTTATTAAAACAATTACAGTTAGACTTCGGCATCACTTATTTATTCATCACACATGACATGGGTGTTATCAATGAAATATGTGATCGAGTTGCAGTTATGAAAAATGGCGAAATCGTTGAACTGAATAACACAGAAGATATTATCAAACATCCGCAATCAGACTATGCAAAGCAACTTATTTCAGAAGTAGCAGTTATTGCTAAATAAAAGTCATGCGTTGTGCAACTATATCACTGTATGGTCTGGAATAAATCGGGCAACTTCTGATGTGTTATGTTAGATGACTTTGTCATACTAACTATATTGTGCTATGTTAGGGCTCGGCACCATATCAAGTTTTAGGTGCTTTGCCATGATTTAAGGGTCACACCCATACTTTGGGCATTTTAACGCATGATAAATCCCCCGTCACTATATAAAGTGCGGGGGATTATTTGTATTTTATTAGAATATTCAGACTTTTAAGCGTGTCAACTTAGCTTAGTCAATGTATATTTAACGTCACTTACTCTTTTTCTTTCATAATTAACACATTCAAATAAATTTTGATCAAAAAACACAAAGTTAAAAGTACCATCTTGCAATATGCTCTCATACATTATCCCGTCATATTTAAGGCTTCGAATATAATCAGCTAAATATTGAAATGGCAAATAATCTATTCCTTGTTCATCGCTTGGATTTGTTATTCCTTTATGAATCTTTTTTAATGTTTGGTAATTTACAAAATACTTTCTAAATCCATCATCGCCAGCTTTGATTGCATTACTAGTTAAATTAGTTAAATTCGCAATTTTCAATTTCTCTTTTGTAATGTTTTTTTGTAACTTAACCTTACCTATATAAATAATGTCATTATGCTTAGGTCTAACTTCTTCTATACTGACCTGTTCTTTTGTACTAAGGTATAATACGCTTATCCATTTAGAATTCAATCTTCCTGCCGTTGCAAATCCCTTTGGTGGGGACATTAGTTCACTTTTCTCTGTAATGAAATTAACTATTCTAGATCTATATAATGGTTCAAATCTTTCTCTAAATTCCTCAATACTATAGTAATTAGTAGTGATATCGAGAAAGAATGCTAAATTCTCTAAATTGATCATATTATTATGAAATCTATTTTTATACTTCAAGCTCTCACAAAATCCATCCCAGTCATTATTTGCTACAATTAGATTTTCATTTGTATATTTTTTATCTTTAATGATTTTAGCGCCTACTAAACCTTCCAACACCCGTCTATCTATATTTTCATCATCTTTAAAAAGCTCATTTAAAATACAACTTATTTTATCTTCTTCAACATTAAATATACTCCAATCATCTTTTAATGCTGTTTCAATATTTTTTACCTTCTTTTTGGCTAAAAGTATCTGGTAAATTTATACTAATATCATATAATTCTAACGCTGGTCTTAAATAATCTCTAATCTGCTCTAATTTATCTATGTGTCGAGTCGTATCAAATATTTTAACACCAAGATGATCGTTATCAATATCACAATTGTCAAATTTGCTATTATCATTTACAATGATTTCTACGATTTCAGTATTATTAAAACATTTTTCACATATTTTCATTTTGAGACTCCAAGTATCTATTCATAATTTCTAGATGATGCATGATATATAACCTTTTAATTAAACCTAATCCTGGATACTTATTATTTTCATTTAATTCTTCAAATTGTCCGATCGCATAAGATCTATTTTTATTATCTAAGTTTTTAGACCAAGTTACTAATTTATCTACAGCCTCAAAAAACTTTTTAGCTGGATTTAATCTATCGTTATTAGAATCAGAGACAAAATGTTTAACTCTTAACTCATTAGCCTCATCAAAATAGACAATATGTATCGCAATAGCTAATGGCGAAAAGCCACCGTCTACATATTCTCCACCTATAACAGAATAGTCTGAAAATGCTACGTATCCATCTTCCTTATAATAAAGGTGATCGTCGCTATAAAACTCGTCATCATTATCTAAACAATCAACATTACGACTTAGTTTATTAAAAGGATCCATAATGATGCCTTTGTTTGGAATATTACGCAATTTACGTTTAATGTGTCTATCATCTGGTACAAAAACCATTTCAAGTTTATTTTTATCTCCAAACATTTCCCAGTCATCTACACTTGTTAAAATAGCTAAACTATTACTTGAAAATTGCTGTTTCAACCTATCATTGCCTTCATCAGAAGGACCCAAGTAAGCTTTTTGAATAACACTTTTGTTTTTTGTTATTATTTCAGTTAAATGTTCAACAGTTTCGTTACTAATCTCTTCTTCAGTTAACTTTGAATTTACTACTAAATTTATAGAGAATGCTTTTTCACCACAGTATTGCAAAGTATTTTTAAATGTGGTTGTATATTTAATTGGTTCAATTATAGGTTGAATACAATCACCAATCAAACCTTTCTCTAACAATTCTTTAATTGCAAATAGTTCATTTTGTTTCCCACGCAAATAAGGATAATACATATTAATCCTCCTTAAGAAAATGATATAGTTTATTTTTATCTTTCTTTGTCATTTTTGCGAAATATAACAAGAACTTAATTTCAGTCGGAGCTGCTAAAAATTCATCTTTGTATTCTTTCATGTTACCTCTTTTTTTCAACTCAGAAATCATATTGTTATGCAGTTTCGTCATTGGTATTTCTTTAAACACGTCAAATAACACATCATACTCTGTGAAATCATTATAAGTTGGCACATCCATATGATTTTGTGCAATAACTCTTTTTCTTTCTTCTTTTCGTAAAAAGTTGTACATCGCTTTTGTGTTTAAGAGACTATTGTTTTCTTTAGGTTTTTGAACTTCACTCAGTGTATTTCTAGAAGTTAACACTAAAATTCCAACTGTTGTATCTTTGTATCTAGCCATAACTTTATTCAGATGTTTGTCATTTGTAATGACTACGACATAATTAAACACTTCATAATAATCATTAATTTGATTATCTAATCTATCCAACTTATCTAATTCTGTTTTAATCTCATAGACAACACCTTTGCCGTTTAACAATATAAAATCAGCAATACTTTTCCCTATGGGCATCTCAGAAAGTGCAGTAGTTGTATTAACAGAATGTCGTCCTAGAAGGAGTTTATTAAGCATTGTGTTTTTGTAAAAATATTCGTTACGATAAGACTTTTTAAGATAATTATATAAAGATTTCATCTTCTGTATTACATTGATATTTTTAGGTCCCTGTATATAAAAATCATATGCCTCATCAACAACATCACTTTTATTTTTGATTGCAATTTGATGTAATATCTTTTGACTAAAAACACGATTAATCATATTTCTATTATCCATAGCTACGCACCTCCTTCAACATACATTTAATACTTATACTGTTAATATTATAAACTATTTTAAATGCCTATAGACATTATTTCTATACACATACGATGATAAAATTGTATTGAAACCAAATGATGATTGCCAAACAAATGAGCCTTTTCTAATGAAATAATAATGCCCCCTACACTAATCTAGCGAGGGGGCTGAATCATTACACACCGTATTTTTCAGTTGTTTCTGCCACGAAAGATTCAATGGCTTTTCTTGCTTTACGTTTTTCTTTCAATGGCAAATCACCAATCATTTTTTTAAGGTGATGTCGGTTTACAACACCACTATACTGGTAGTCATTTGAAATTGTTTTTAGGGCTTGTTCATCGATAGCTCTCTCTCCAGCAAATCCTTTGAACTCCGCTTCTTTTTTAATACTTTCGAAATTAACATATTCTTGATCGATATCATCATCCTTATTTAAAGAAGGTACAACATTGTCGATGAATTCTCTAATTAGATCTCGTTTTAACCTCAATGTCGGATCATCTGCATGATCTAAAATACGTCTAATTTGTTCTTGGTTACGACGTTGTTCCGCTTTGTCTTCAAGATCAATTTGTCTCAATATATTCATAATATAATTCACATTAATCGTATCATTACGCATCATTTCTATTTCGAAATCAATATCATTTAAAATGGATACTTTATTTTTCTCAGCCGTCGCTCTTTTTACTTGATCGTACACAGCTAAATATTTACTTTTATAGTCTTCATTCTCTTGTTCATCCATTCCAATTTCATCAATTGTAAACTCAAACTCGTCAAATGCTTTTAAACGTAATATTATTTTAGCTAATAAACGATAAGCTTCAACAAAGCGCTTTAGCTCTTCTTCATCTTGAATGTCATCAACCATGTGTGGTGTCGGCACAATCATTTTAAGCTCACGATAAGCGTCAATAAATTCTTTTTTATACTCTTCATAACTACGCATTAAAATTGTATCCGTATCATTTGTTTGTGAGAATACTCTCAGTGCATCGTCTGTCTCTTTTTTCAAGTCACGATAGTTTACAATTTTACCAAATGGCTTTGATTCTTTTTCAACCCTATTTGTACGTGAATACGCTTGAATTAAATCATGATACATTAAATTCTTATCAACATATAAAGTGTTCAGTACTTTACTATCAAAACCAGTTAAGAACATATTAACAACGATTAAGATATCAATTTTACTATCTTTAACGCCCTTTTTAACGTTTTTTGAAATATGATTAAAATACTCATTAGTCGTGTCTGTTGAAAAATTCGTCTCGAACTTTTTATTATAATCACTAATCATTTTCTCTAATTTTTCACGTGAATGATATGGCACTTCACCATCACGATCATCTTCATTAGGTTTAAACGTAAATATACCAGCTACCGTTAATGGTTGTTCCAACTTTTTGTTAAGTCGCTTAAATGTCTCATAATATTTAATAAGCGCGTGAATACTTTGAACTGTAAATATACTTGAATATTGACGATTACGTGTATATTTATCATGATTATTGATGATATGTCGTGTTACTAATTCCACACGTTTATCCGCTAACCATACTTCTTCCGTATCAATTGCTTCAACCATGCTGTTATCTTCTGCTTTTAAAGCTTTATTTTTAAAAGTATTAATATAGTCAACTGAGAAACCAAGTACATTACCATCATGAATGGCATCTCTAATTAAATACGTATGTAAACATCTACCAAAAATATCTGCAGTTGTTCTACCATCTTGACTACTATTTTCTGGGAAACGTGGCGTACCAGTGAACCCAAAGTATTGGGCATTTTTGAAATGTTGTTTAACTAGACGATGCATGTCACCAAATTGACTGCGATGACACTCATCAATAATAAATACAACTTTATTCGTTTTATACTGTTCTAATAAATGGGCATTACCTTGAATCGCTTTAGCCATTTTTTGAATCGTCGTTACAATAAGTGGCAAACTTTTATCATTTAGTTGGCGTACCAGTTGCGAGGTATTAAAAGTTTTGTCTACAGCACCCTTAGCAAATTTATTAAATTCCTCTTCTGTTTGGCTATCCAAGTCTTTACGGTCAACCAAAAAGATAACTTTCTTAATGTCATCTTGCTGTGATAAAATCTGACTCGCTTTAAAAGAAGTCAACGTCTTACCACTTCCAGTTGTATGCCATACATATCCATTATTCCCCGTCTCAGTCGCTTGTTGAATAAGTGATTCTACCGCATACACTTGATACGGACGCATTGCCATCAGTATTCTATCTGTTTCATTAATAATCATATAGCGCGATATCATCTTAGCTAATTGACAAGGTCTCATAAATGACTCAGCAAACGATTGCAATGTATTGATTCGGTTATTCTGTTTATCACTCCAATAAAACATGTGACTCTTCAATAGTTCGCTATCATTATTAGAAAAGTATCGCGTTTCAACACCATTACTAATGATAAACATTTGTATGTAGCGGAATAAGCCTGTGTAATTTTGTTTACGGTAACGTTTTACTTGGTTAAACGCCTCATTAATATCAATGCCTCGACGTTTCAATTCAACTTGGACAAGGGGTAGTCCATTGATTAATATCGTTACATCATAACGTGCTTTATATGTATCCTCGACAGATACTTGATTCGTCACTTGAAACTTATTTTTACACCAACTTTTCGTATCTAAAAACGACAAATAAATCTCAGACTCATCATCACGTCTAAGTGGTAATTTATCACGTAAAATACGGGCACTCTCGAAAATACTTTTCCCATCAATCATCGTTAACAGACGTTGAAATTCTTTATCTGTTAAGGGATTGCCTTCTAATTTGTCCGCATGACGCTCATTTAAAATCGTTCTAAAATTATCAAGCAATTGCTTATTATCACGTATCGTTACTCTTTCGTAACCCAATTGTTCAAGTTGATTCATCATTTCATTTTCTAATGCGTATTCACTTTGGTATGCCATTCATATCCCCTTCCGTACACTTTCTATTGCTCTAAATATATCATAAACTTTAATGAAAAATGTTTGTTTTTTATCTTCAAACGTAAATTTATTCTAATTTTATTGTCTTATCTTTTAATATTTGTCTTTGATGTTAGTGGCATCCTAAAAACACCAACACACACTATTCTTTATATTTTTATACTTCTATGCCAGAGTTCAACTTTTGAATATATTGTGTCCTCAATTGTTTGTTCTCTGTATATATTTTATTGAATATGATTGATTGAAAAACAAAAGTGAAAATGTATATCACAATTGGAATAAAAGCATTATAAATGCCATTATCAAAATAGGATAAAGAAAAAATAAATAAAGTGAACACTATCGGCATTGTAAAACGACATAAAATAGTAGACCAATTATTTATAAAAAGCCAACTTCTTATTAAGTTTTTTCTATTTAGCGTAATGATATGGAATATTTTGTCGTTTTTATTTTGATAAAAACTTTCAACTTTTTCATAGTGTCCATATATGGTTTGATTTAGGTTAATTATTTTGTAGTTTGATCCAGGTTCGTAAAGGTCATTATTGCCAACTTTAAAACAATCTTTAATTAATGTACTTTCTTTATTTACAACAAACCTATAGGGATGTATGTAATCACAATTTCCACACATTTTATATAATTGAAATCTATTAACAATCGCTAAATAATTTCGGTAAGTTGAAATAGCTATAATTAAGATTAATCCATAACTTATGCCTATTAATGAAAACCATATTGTATTAATAAATTCACTATGAGGTCTTTCTAGCAGTTTAATATAAATTTTATAATTCAAAAATCCTAAAAGAAAATACATTGGTAACACTGTGCCAATCATAATAATTGCCCTATCGAATATTCTATATTTGTTTTCAGTATTAATGATTTTTGAATACCAACTTTTTAACTCAGGAAATATTACAGACGTGAAAATTGTTAGCGATAAAGTAACAATTATCTTATTGTTTTCTTTTACAAAATTAATCATCTCGTTAAGTTCCAAATTAATTCCCCCTTAATAACAGCATTTAATTGCTATACTATGAAAAAAGCAAAGCTCAAATCTGAACTTTGCTTTAATTTGTCACGCCTTTATCATTTTCAAAATAGCCTCTATGCCAGTTTTACAAACTTGTATCAACAATTTTTCATCAAGCAACTGAATCACATCAAAAACTTCAATTGTTTACGTTGCAACTAACTTTATATTAGAACGCGCACAATATCTAATGTTTAAAATCTATCGTCGCAAGATGCTTCCTGTAATTATCAAGTGCCATTTTCGATTGGGTTATACAATCTAGAATCGCATGATAATTTAATGCTACAAATCGATAGTACAATATATCTACCGTGAATAACTGTGCAAATAGTGACGTTGTAGCCGCCATACGCATTTCATTTTCATCAGTTCTGCCATAAATCAATGCATAGTCTGCAATTTGAGCCACTGGATTATTAGCTGTACTAGATATAGTTATGATGGGAATACTGTAATGTGTGGCCACCTGTGCAATTGACTGCAATTCACTATGACTACCTTGATTCGTCACAAAAATCATGCAATCTCTATCATCATGCGTCGCAAATGTTGACACAAGTAAATGCGTTTCATGTAATAACCTGACATTTAAGCCAATACGAGATAACTTTTGAAAAAGATCACCAATAGTCAAACTCGATGCGCCAAATCCAAATAAAAATATTGTCCTGGCATTTTTCAACACATCACAAATTGCATCAATTTGCGCATCCATAATATTTGTAGCTACAAATCGCATCGTATTCGTTGCTCTAGCAATCATTTTATTTTTCAAAGTTTCTACAGATTCATTTTCAATCAATTCTAAATGTGGATTGGTTGCAATATCTTCGGGTAAGTATCGAGATATCGCAATCTTTAGCTCTTGAAAACCTTGATGTGTCATTTTCCGACTAAATCTAACAATTGATGCTGTACTAACATTCGTAACATCTGCCAAATCATTCACAGTCATATCAATGATTTTGTGTGGATTCTTTAAAATGTAATCAGCGATTATCTTTTCTGTCTTCGTAAAATCACTCAACTGCTTATCAATGCGATATAAAATATTTGTCATCATTAATCACCCAACAAATCTGTCTGTCGCATCGCCTTTGTCGTTCCAAATAAATATGTACAAACGAATCCACCAGCATACGCAGCAAGTAATCCTGCAATATAACCTAAATACATATTATCTGAGATTAATGGTAATAGTGACACACCACTTGGGCCTATTGCTTTGGCACCAATATGTCCAATTCCACCTATTACAGCACCACCAATACCACCGCCAATACAAGCAGTTAAGAAAGGTCGACCTAATGGCAAAGTCACACCATAGATTAATGGTTCTCCAATACCTAGGAAACCAACTGGCAATGCACCTTTTAAAGTATTACGTAATGTTGTGTTGCGTTTACATCTTACCAAAAGTGCTAATGCGGCACCTACTTGTCCAGCACCAGCCATCGCTGCTATTGGCAATAAGTAAGTAGCACCAGATTGGTTAATCATTTCTATATGAATTGGCGTAAAAATATGATGAAGTCCTAACATAACTAACGGTAGGAAGCTTGCACCAATGATAAATCCACTAAATACGCCACCAATACTAATAATTCCGTTAACTACTGAAACTAAACTGTCTGAAACAAAACCTGCTAATGGCATAAAGATAAAGATAGTTAATAGTCCTACAATCAACAATGCAATAGTCGGCGTTACAATAATATCAATCGCATTTGGCACAATTTTATGCAATCTCTTTTCGACAATACTTAAAATCCAAACGGCAAAAATAACGCCAATAATCCCACCTTGTCCAGGTTGCAATGGTTCTCCAGTGAAGACATTCATTAAAATATTTTTACCAGCAATACCCGTTAATAACGTTGTACCACCAATCACGCCACCAAGTCCTGGTGTCGCACCAAATTCTTTAGCCGCATTAATACCAGTGAAAATAGCTAAGTATGCTAACATACCGTCTTTAATGACATTAAATACTGTTATAAGTTGCGTAATCCAAGCACCTGAAATATAGCCTGCCACCATTAAGTTACTCAGTACTGCTGCAATACCACCAATTAATCCAGCTCCAATAAATGCAGGAATCAACGGTATAAAGATATTGGCAATTGATTTCAATACTTTATTCAACTTACCATTCTTTTGTTTTGCTTTATGTGCTTCTTTATTCGCCTTTGCTTTATCAGCTGCATATGATTTATAGTCCATTTTTTCACTATCATTGTGATTGTGTGGTATTGGGTCACCTAGTTTAACACCACTTAATTCCGCCATATGATTAGCCACTTTATTGACTGTACCAGGTCCAACCACAACTTGAATGCGTTCATCGTGTATAACACCCATGACACCATCAATGTGCCTTAGTTCTTGGTCATCTACTTTATTTTCATCTAATACTTTAATACGCACACGTGTCATACAGTTCATGACACTATCTATATTATCCATACCACCTACTGCAGCAATAATTCGTTCTGCAAGTTGTTGTTCTTTGGTCATTTAAATCCCTCCTAAGTTTGTCTATCTCTGATTGCTCGTTTAACAATGTCACCATTGTTTAATAACCGTCTTGTTGCTTCTTCCTTAGAAATGCCACACATACCCATAACTGTCGCAACTTTCACATCATGCTCAGATACCTGATATAACGCCATTGCTTCATCATATGTGATAGCACATATTTCTTGAATAATACGCACTGAACGGTCGATCAGTTTTTGATTGGTTGCTTTAACATCAATCATGAGGTTATCGTAAACTTTTCCGACACCAACCATTGTGATGGTTGAAATCATATTTAAAATTAATTTTTGTGCTGTACCAGACTTTAAACGCGTTGAACCAGTTAATACTTCTGGACCAACTTTAACTTCTACTGGATACTGCGCAATTTCACTTATAACTGCATGTTCATTGCATGAAATAGATACTGTTGTAGCACCGATTGTGTTAGCAAATGTTAAACCGCCTATAACATATGGCGTTTTGCCACTCGCGGCAATTCCTATAACGACATCTTTTGATGTTAAATCTATATTTTTCAAATCTTCTTCCGCTAATTTTTTGTGATCTTCCGCACCTTCTACAGCCATTGTCATAGCATGTTGTCCACCAGCAATAATACCTATAATTTCATGAGGGTCAGTATTGAATGTAGGTACACACTCCGCTGCATCTAAGACACCCAATCTTCCACTTGTACCTGCACCGATATAGATCAATCGTCCACCCTTTTTATACTGTGCAATTGTTTTTTTAATTACTTTTGTCAATTGTGGTATTGCCTTTTGAACTGCTAACGGGACTTGCTGATCTTCTTTATTCATCGTAATTAAAGCCTCTTCCACAGTCATTTCATCAAGATGCATCGTCGCTTCATTACGCGCTTCGGTCGTACTATTTTCCATCACTTCTTACACTCCCTAGTTTTTTGAAAATCAAATGTATCATTCGGCTCGATACAACTTAACAGTGGTAAGTCTTCTTTAATAATTTGTGCAACAACATTCACATTGTCATGTGCACTAAGCGTTTGTCTCACAATTTGCATTTCACCTTGATAACGACCGTTATTCAAATTATCAACGGTTACTGAACCAATGCGTCGTTGCGTCGTAAACTGTGGTTGAATCGAATGTGGACATATTTGTCTTGACGTTTCCGAACGAATGACATTTTCCGGATTATCCGGACGTACTTTATGACACATATCGAAAAGGTAAGTCACTGTCGTATCAAACACTTCTTCAATACATAACGTGAAATGCCTATGCTTGCAAAAATCTATAAGTTGTTTTGCCTGCCTCATTTCAATCAATGAGTCTCCAACTAACACTTCAGATACACCAGTTTCTTGTAATAATTTAGCTGCAACGACAGGATGACTATGTCTCGTTGCTTCAATTGTTGGCAAGCCTTTATGCAAAGGACCTCGCAAACCACTCCCTACAATAAAACCATATATTTGTGCCTTTGGATTAAATTGATAAATGAGTTCATTTTTCTTATTGACCAAGTCAACAGATAATCCCGTATCTGGTCTTGGATAATAGTTATGACAAAATGAAAGTAATGTAAAATCATTCAATTGTTGATGTAAGCTTGTTAACAATTCCCGGGAAATAATACTTGCATTCAAACAGCACTTTAAACCCTGTGCCATTATCGCTTCGATTGCCTCAATTGATGTACTATGATCGATACGAATCATAAATTGTGCATCATATTGTCGAAGATGCTCATAAAAAGATGGTGTTAATATAGATGGATTAGCATCTATGAGGTAAGTCACTTGTTCATGTTTTAATAAATTGAGTAGTTTTGTGAAATAATGATATTTTGTCTCGTCATCTTCTTCTGGTATTTGTACAGATGTAAAAATCATTTGGTAACCTTGTTTAATCATTCGCTTAATATACGCTTCATCTAAAGGTTGTCCTAAATACACTGAAAAGCCTGTCAAAGTAGCCCTCCTTAACAATATAATTATTAGGAAAATATAGTTGAGTTGTGTAATCGCTTACATTTTACTATAAGAGAAAACACATTACAATATTAATCAGTTAAAGCCTGTTCATTGTAATAATCTTACATATTTCTGTCACAAGTTAATTATTACACCATCAAAGATTATCCTTTCTTTTAAGTGCTGATAATAGCTGCTACTGCTGGATTATTACAACAACTTTTATACATTTTATTCAGGATTATCTTATATTATGTTTTAATAATAATCTGTGAACAATTAAGAGATTTGAAATTGAATTTAATAATTGTATTGAAAACGCATACTTCACCATGCTAAAATAGGAGTCGCAAACAAATAAGATTCAATAAGATGTGATGGTAAGCTAGATAAACTAACGTATCAGTTTTATATACTACTTAGTCAATTGCTTCTTTTACATTAATTACATACACCAACGTGTTACTAAGTAAGATTAGGCATGAGTTAAATTAAGCTGTGATGGTTACCAACACAGTCTATTTGCTCGTGTCTTTTTTATTGAATCTTAAATAATAACTACAACTTTGGAGGTTGGACAAGTGAGGAAGAAACTTTTCGGTCAATTGCAACGTATTGGTAAGGCACTAATGTTACCTGTTGCGATTTTACCAGCAGCGGGTCTGTTATTAGCTATCGGTACAGCTATGCAAGGTGAAGCATTACAACACTACTTGCCGTTTATACAAAATGGTGGCGTACAAACTGTCGCTAAATTAATGACAGGTGCTGGTGGTATCATTTTTGATAACTTGCCTATGATTTTCGCATTAGGTGTCGCAATCGGATTAGCTGGCGGTGATGGTGTAGCAGCTATCGCAGCATTCGTCGGTTACATAATCATGAACAAAACAATGGGTGACTTTTTACAAGTAACACCTAAGAACATTGGTGATCCAGCGAGTGGTTACGCTAGCATTTTAGGTATCCCAACATTACAAACAGGTGTGTTCGGCGGTATTATAATCGGGGCCCTGGCAGCTTGGTGTTATAACAAGTTCTATAACATTAACTTACCATCTTATTTAGGTTTCTTCGCTGGTAAGCGTTTCGTACCTATTATGATGGCTACAACATCATTTATTTTAGCATTCCCAATGGCATTAATTTGGCCAACGATTCAATCAGGATTAAATGCATTCAGTACAGGATTATTAGATTCAAATACTGGTGTTGCCGTATTCTTATTTGGTTTCATCAAGCGTTTATTAATTCCATTCGGTCTACATCACATTTTCCACGCACCGTTCTGGTTCGAGTTTGGTTCATGGAAAAATGCAGCTGGTGAAATTATTCACGGTGACCAACGTATCTTTATCGAACAAATTCGTGAAGGTGCACATTTAACAGCTGGTAAATTCATGCAAGGTGAATTCCCTGTTATGATGTTCGGTTTACCTGCAGCAGCTTTAGCAATTTATCACACAGCTAAACCTGAAAACAAGAAAGTAGTAGCCGGTTTAATGGGTTCTGCTGCTTTAACATCATTCTTAACTGGTATTACAGAACCTTTAGAATTCTCATTCTTATTCGTAGCACCATTATTATTCTTTATTCACGCAGTACTTGATGGTTTATCATTCTTAACATTGTACTTATTAGATCTTCATCTAGGTTATACATTCTCAGGTGGTTTCATCGACTACTTCTTACTCGGTATACTACCTAATAAGACACAATGGTGGTTAGTCATTCCTGTAGGTCTTGTATACGCAGTTATTTACTACTTCGTATTCCGATTCCTAATTGTAAAATTAAAATACAAAACACCAGGTCGTGAAGATAAACAATCACAAGCGGCTACTGCTTCAGCAACTGAATTACCATATGCAGTATTAGAAGCTATGGGTGGCAAAGCAAACATTAAACATTTAGACGCTTGTATCACACGTCTACGTGTTGAAGTTAACGACAAATCTAAAGTTGATGTTCCTGGTTTGAAAGATTTAGGCGCATCTGGTGTATTAGAAGTCGGCAATAATATGCAAGCAATTTTTGGTCCAAAATCTGACCAAATCAAGCATGAAATGCAACAGATTATGAATGGTCAAGTAGTAGAAAACCCTACTACTATGGAAGACGATAAAGACGAAACTGTTGTTGTTGCAGAAGATAAATCTGCAACAAGCGAATTGAGCCATATCGTGCATGCACCATTAACTGGTGAAGTAACACCATTATCAGAAGTGCCTGATCAAGTGTTCAGCGAAAAAATGATGGGTGACGGTATCGCTATCAAACCTTCACAAGGTGAAGTTCGTGCACCATTCAACGGTAAAGTACAAATGATTTTCCCAACAAAACATGCAATTGGTCTTGTATCAGATAGTGGTTTAGAACTATTAATCCACATCGGTTTAGACACTGTTAAATTAAACGGAGAAGGCTTTACTTTACATGTTGAGGAAGGTCAAGAAGTTAAACAAGGTGATTTATTAATCAACTTTGATTTAGACTACATCCGCAATCATGCAAAGAGTGATATTACGCCTATTATCGTTACACAAGGAAACATTACAAACCTTGATTTTAAACAAGGTGAACATGGCAACATTTCATTTGGCGATCAATTATTTGAAGCTAAATAATGCTTACTATAAACAGGTGCGTATACCTTCATAAGGTGACGCGCCTGTTTTTTCATTGCTATTGTGTTTTGCAGCATCATTGATAGTTCGCTCTCCCCTTAAATTTTGAATTTTAAGATCATCAATTAAATCCCCCTTCATACTCATTTCCTAAAAAATATTAATTGTTCGCTATTGTTAGCGTTTTCACAATAAAGTCAACTTCCTTGACCTTACACTATATTCGAGGCTATCATTTTAAGTGTAAATATAGAGAAAAGGTGGTTTTTTTATGAAACAACGCATTGGAGCTTACTTAATTGACGCTATTCATCGAGCAGGCGTCGATAAAATTTTTGGTGTTCCTGGTGATTTTAATCTCGCTTTTCTAGACGATATTATCAGTAATCCCAATGTAGATTGGGTAGGAAATACAAATGAATTAAACGCAAGTTACGCAGCGGACGGTTATGCCCGTCTTAATGAACTCGCTGCATTAGTTACTACATTTGGTGTTGGCGAATTAAGTGCCGTCAACGGTATCGCAGGTTCGTATGCTGAACGCATACCTGTCATTGCGATTACAGGTGCGCCGACACGTGCTGTTGAACAAGCCGGTAAATATGTACATCACTCACTTGGTGAAGGTACATTTGACGACTACCGAAAAATGTTTGCACATATAACCGTTGCACAAGGTTATATCACACCTGAAAATGCAACAACCGAAATACCACGTTTAATTAATACAGCAATCGCCGAAAGACGCCCAGTTCATTTACATTTACCAATCGATGTCGCAATCTCTGAAATTGAGATACCGACACCATTCGAAGTAACGGCAGCCAAAGATACTGATGCATCAACATATATAGAGTTATTAGCATCTAAATTGCATCAATCGAAGCAGCCTATCATCATTACTGGACATGAAATTAACAGTTTTCACCTTCATCAAGAATTAGAAGATTTTGTAAATCAAACACAGATACCAGTAGCACAACTTTCATTAGGAAAAGGTGCTTTTAATGAGGAAAATCCATATTATATGGGTATTTACGATGGGAAAATTGCCGAAGATAAAATACGCGATTATGTGGACAACAGCGATTTAATTTTAAATATTGGAGCCAAATTAACAGATTCAGCAACAGCAGGATTTTCATACCAATTCAATATCGACGATGTCGTTATGTTAAATCACCACAATATCAAAATTGATGATGTTACAAATGATGAAATATCTCTACCATCATTACTACAACAATTGACCGATATATCATATACGAATAACGCATCGTTCCCTGCTTATCATCGTCCAACATCACCCGATTATACTGTTGGCACAGAGCCATTAACACAACAAACTTATTTTAAAATGATGCAAAATTTCTTAAAACCAAATGATGTCATTATTGCTGATCAAGGTACATCATTCTTTGGTGCTTATGATTTAGCATTATACAAAAACAATACTTTTATAGGGCAACCGTTATGGGGTTCTATCGGCTATACATTACCTGCAACATTAGGTTCACAATTAGCAGACAAAGATCGTCGTAACTTATTATTAATTGGCGATGGCTCATTGCAACTAACTGTTCAAGCTATTTCAACTATGATTAGACAGCATATTAAACCGGTATTATTTGTGATTAATAATGACGGCTATACGGTAGAACGACTTATTCACGGCATGTACGAACCTTATAATGACATTCACATGTGGGATTATAAAGCTTTACCAGCTGTATTTGGTGGTAAAAATGTTGAAATTCATGACGTTGAATCATCAAAAGATTTACAAGACACGTTTAATGCAATTAATAGTCATCCCGATGTGATGCATTTTGTCGAAGTCAAAATGTCTGTCGAAGATGCACCAAAGAAACTGATCGATATCGCTAAAGCTTTTTCGCAACAAAATAAATAATTTCATCACGTTAGGGTATAAGTTTAAGCGAATACTTTATTAAACGAAAAGGACTCTGATATAAGATGATTAATTTTAATAAAACCGCTTTAGTGTTAATCGACCTGCAAGAAGGTATTCTTAAAATGGATTATGCCCCATATACAGCTGAAAATGTCGTTCAAAACGCTAATAAATTAATAGATATTTTCAGAAAAAACAATGGTTTTATCGTATTCGTTCGTGTTAAATTCTATGATGGTAAAGATGCATTGAAACCAAATTCGATGGTATCATTACCACCAAAAGAATGCGACGACTACAGTCGTTTCCATCATTTATTAGACAAGAGAGATGGAGATTTTGTCATAGACAAACGACAATTTAGTGCATTTGTAGGAACGAATTTAGACTTACAGTTGAGACGTCGAGGAATTGATACGATTGTTCTTGGCGGTGTAGCAACACATGTTGGTGTAGATACGACAGCACGAGACGCCTATCAATTAAACTACGATCAGTATTTTGTTACTGACATGATGAGCGCTCAAAACGAAACGCTACATCAATTCCCAATAGATAATTTATTCCCTATAATGGGGCAAACAGTAACCACAAGCGACTTACTAAATATATTGAACTAAGCATACACTTACCCCCTTCGATCATATTGAAGGGGGTATCTTTATTTTACAAAGTATTAATACGTCGGGTTGTCTAACCTTCTATATTTAACATATTCTATATCTGTTAAACCGTTCTTAACCTACGCCCCTACTACATAAAAACAGTGTTTATTCCGGAATTTTCAAAAAATTTAGTATTTATTACAAAATTATGTATCACTTTAGGTTTAATTTTTGATATTATCTTAATTAAGTAGATTTTTATAAGTTCTAAAAAGGAGAACAAATACATATATGAAGAAGAAACTAACATTTAAAGAAAACATGTTTATAGGTTCTATGTTATTTGGATTATTCTTTGGTGCCGGCAATCTTATCTTCCCAATACACTTGGGTCAAGCTGCTGGTTCTAACGTTTTTATCGCTAACTTAGGATTTTTAATGACAGCAATTGGCTTACCATTTCTAGGTATCATTGCTATTGGCATTTCAAAGACATCTGGTTTATTTGAAATTGCATCGCGTGTTAATAAAACATATGCTTATATTTTCACGATTGCCTTATATCTAGTTATCGGACCATTTTTCGCCTTACCTAGACTGGCAACTACATCATTTGAAATTGCATTTTCGCCATTTTTATCACCAAAGCAAATCACTTTATATTTATTTATTTTTAGCTTCGTCTTCTTTGTGATTGCATGGTTTTTTGCGAGAAAGCCATCAAGAATTTTAGAATATATCGGTAAATTTTTAAATCCAGTATTCTTAGTATTATTAGCAATTATTTTATTATTTGCTTTTATCCATCCATTAGGTGGCATATCTGATGCACCTATTAGTAAACAATATCAATCAAACGCCTTATTTAACGGCTTTTTAGATGGATACAATACCTTAGATGCGCTAGCGTCATTGGCATTTGGTATCATCATTGTTGCAACGATTAAAAAGTTAGGTATCGAAAATCCAACTGATATCGCTAAAGAAACAATTAAGTCTGGTACTATCAGTATCATTATGATGGGGATCATTTATACCCTACTAGCAATCATGGGTACATTAAGTATTGGTCATTTCAAACTTAGTGAAAATGGTGGTATTGCCTTAGCGCAAATTACGCAATACTACTTAGGTAACTACGGTATCGTCTTGTTATCACTCATCGTTATGGTTGCTTGTTTAAAAACAGCTATCGGTTTAATTACGGCATTTTCAGAAACATTTGAACACCTTTTCCCTAAAATGAATTACCTAGCGATTGCAACAGTTGTGAGCTTTATCTCATTCTTATTCGCGAATGTTGGCTTAACTAAGATTATTATGTACTCAGTCCCAGTGTTAATGTTCTTATATCCATTAGCAATTGCCTTGATTGTACTAACATTATTTAGTAGCAAATTCCATCATTCAAAAATTATTTATCAATGTACCTTTTTCTTTACAATGATTGCTGCATTAGTAGATGGATTAAAAGCTAGTCCAGAGTTCATTTCAAGCACATCATTCTCACAAACTTTGATTAATTTCAGCCAAAAATATTTACCATTATCAGACATTGGTATGGGCTGGGTTGTTCTCAGTTTGATTGGTTTCATTATCGGCTTCATTATTTATAAAATTAAGCATCGTAAAATTCCACAAGCATAATACTATGCCACAGTCATATGTTAAACATATGCTTGTGGCATTTTTTATTCATACTACATTAAACTGCACTCGTATACATACATATTAATGATTATCCACGAAAAATATTAGTACTTTCATTTTACGAACCACATTAATACATACACAACTTTATCTTTATATTATTAAATTTACATTTGACACTTATATTGAACAACTGTAATATATTAATATTAATTCTTTAAATTGTATAAATATAAAGGAGGGAGACCGATGAATTCAATCATTGAATTAACTGATTATTATAGTTCTAATAATTATGCACCACTTAAGCTTGTAATTACTAAAGGTAAAGGTGTCAAAGTTTGGGATACTGATGGCAAACAATATATAGATTGCATTTCGGGTTTTTCAGTTGCTAACCAAGGCCATTGCCATCCAACAATTGTTAAAGCGATGACAGAACAGGCTTCAAAGTTGTCTATCATTTCACGTGTCCTTTATAGTGACAATCTCGGGAAATGGGAAGAAAAAATTTGTCATCTTGCTAAGAAAGACAAAGTACTCCCCCTTAACTCTGGTACTGAAGCTGTTGAAGCAGCCATTAAAATTGCTAGAAAATGGGGCTCTGAAGTTAAAGGCATTACTGACGGACAAGTTGAAATCATCGCTATGAATAACAATTTTCACGGTCGTACACTTGGCTCATTATCACTATCTAACCACGACGCATATAAAGCAGGATTTCACCCCCTACTTCAAGGCACTACAACAGTAGATTTTGGAGACATTGAACAATTAACACAAGCTATTTCACCGAATACAGCAGCAATTATTTTGGAACCAATTCAAGGTGAAGGTGGCGTTAATATACCACCGAAAGGATATATTCAAGCTGTGCGTCAACTATGTGATAAACATCAAATATTATTGATTGCAGATGAAATTCAAGTTGGTCTTGGTAGAACTGGGAAATGGTTTGCTATGGAATGGGAGCAAGTTGTTCCAGACATTTATATTTTAGGTAAGGCATTGGGTGGCGGCTTATACCCTGTATCTGCTGTACTTGCAAATAATGATGTCATGCGTGTTCTAACACCAGGTACACATGGTTCAACATTTGGTGGTAACCCTTTAGCCATTGCAATATCGACGGCAGCGCTTGATGTAATTAAAGATGAACAACTGGTTGAACGATCAGAACGCTTAGGTTCAATTTTATTAAAAGAATTACTACAACTTAAACATCCAAGCATTAAGGAAATTAGAGGTCGTGGTTTATTTATAGGCATCGAACTTAAAACAGATGCCGCACCTTTTGTGGATCAACTGATTCAACGTGGAATCTTATGCAAAGACACGCATCGTACTATCATTCGATTGTCACCACCTCTAGTTATTGATAAAGAGGAAATCAATCAAATTGTTGCAGCTTTTCAAGACGTTTTTAAAAATTAACAATTAATCATTTATATATGATATAGGAGGGATTCATGATGATTAAAGTAGGTATCGTTGGCGGTAGCGGTTATGGCGCAATTGAATTAATTCGATTATTACAAACACATCCTCATGTAACGATTGCACACATCTACTCACATTCAAAAGTAGATGAAACGTTGAAATTAACATTTCCACATTTACAACATATTATGCAACATTTCGAAGCACTTACAGTGGACAATAATGACTGTGATGTAATTTTCTTTGCGACACCAGCACCCGTAAGTAAAACATGTATCCCTCCCTTAGTAGAAAAAGGTATTCATGTTATCGATTTATCTGGCGCATTTAGAATTAAGAATCGTGAAATATATGAAGCATATTACAAAGAAACTGCTGCAGCACAAGTTGATTTGGATCATGCTATTTACAGCATTTCAGAATGGCAATCTTTAGATAACAATGGAACGAAACTCATTTCTAACCCTGGCTGTTTCCCTACAGCAACGTTATTAGCATTACATCCACTTATTAGCGAAAAAATTATAGATTTGTCATCTATTATTATTGATGCTAAGACCGGCGTGTCAGGTGCTGGACGTTCATTATCACAACGTGTTCATTTTTCAGAAATGAATGAAAATCTAAGCGCTTATGCAATCGGAAACCATAAACACAAACCGGAAATCGAGCAATATTTATCTATCATTGCGGGTCAAGATGTATCAGTCATATTTACACCACATCTAGTACCAATGACACGAGGTATTTTATCAACAATATATGTCAAATTATCATCTGAATATACGACTGAATCATTACATAAATTAATGACCTCTTATTATGCTAATCAGCCATTTGTCAGAATTAGAGATATTGGGACTTTTCCAACCACAAAAGAAGTACTCGGTAGTAACTACTGCGATATCGGTATCTATGTAGATGAAACAACGCAAACAGCAATTTTAGTATCAGTGATTGATAACCTTGTCAAAGGGGCAAGTGGTCAAGCCATTCAAAACTTAAATATATTATATGATTTTGAAGTTACGACTGGCCTAAAACAATCACCAGTTTATCCATAAGGGGTGTTAGAATGAAACATCAAGAAACGACATCACAACAATATAACTTTTCAATTATTAAACATGGCGATATCAGTACACCTCAAGGCTTCACGGCTGGTGGTATGCACATCGGTTTACGCGCTAACAAAAAAGACTTTGGCTGGATTTACTCATCGTCTTTAGCAAGTTCAGCTGCCGTATATACTTTAAACCAATTTAAAGCTGCACCACTTATTGTCACTGAAGACACTTTACAAAAGTCTAAAGGGAAATTACAAGCACTTGTTGTTAATTCAGCTAATGCAAATTCTTGCACAGGTCAGCAAGGTATCGATGATGCACAACAAACTCAAACATGGGTTGCTCAACAACTTCAAATACCATCTGAGCATGTTGCTGTTGCTTCAACTGGGGTCATTGGAGAATATTTGCCAATGGATAAAATTAAAACTGGTACAGAACATATTAATGATGCTAATTTTACAACACCAGGTGCGTTTAACGAGGCAATTTTAACAACTGATACATGTACAAAGCATATCGCTGTATCACTAAATATTGATGGTAAAACCATTACAATTGGTGGCAGTGCTAAAGGATCAGGTATGATTCACCCAAATATGGCTACCATGCTTGCTTTTATAACAACCGATGCATCAATTGAATCGAATACACTTCATCAATTATTAAAATCTTCGACTGACCATACATTTAATATGATTACTGTTGATGGCGATACAAGTACAAATGACATGGTATTAGTCATGGCAAATCAGCAAGTTGAACACCAAATACTTAATCAAGACCATCCACAATGGGAAATATTTGTTGATGCATTCAATTTTGTCTGTACATTTTTAGCTAAAGCTATAGCCAGAGATGGCGAAGGCGCAACAAAGTTAATCAGTGTCAATGTTTCAGGCGCTAAATCAATATCAGACGCAAGAAAAATCGGTAAAACTATCGTAAGTTCAAATCTAGTAAAATCAGCCATTTTTGGCGAAGATGCCAATTTTGGTCGAATCATTACAGCTATAGGCTACAGCGGATGTGAAATTGATCCTAACTGCACATATGTTCAACTGAACCAAATACCTGTCGTGGATAAAGGTATGGCTGTACTATTTGATGAGCAAGCTATGTCGAATACATTAACTCATGAAAATGTCACAATTGACGTTCAGCTTGGTTTAGGTAACGCTGTAGCGACTGCATACGGTTGTGATTTATCCTATGATTATGTGCGTATTAACGCATCATATCGAACATAAGGTGGTGTTGGTTAGATGAAATTTATTGTCATTAAAATTGGTGGCAGTACACTAAGTGACATGCATCCATCAATTATTAACAACATTAAGTATTTACGATCAAACAACATCTACCCCATTATCGTTCATGGCGGTGGCCCATTTATTAATGAAGCATTATCAAACCAGCAAATCGAGCCACACTTTGTTAATGGCCTAAGAGTGACTGATAAAGCAACCATGACTATTACTAAACACACGCTCATTGCAGACGTTAACACTGCATTAGTAGCTCAATTTAACCAGCGCCAATGTTCTGCAATAGGCTTATGTGGTTTGGATGCTCAATTATTTGAAATTAAACGTTTTGATCAACAATATGGATATGTCGGGGTTCCAACCACTTTAAATATAGACTCATTGTCTTATTTATGTACTAAATTTGTACCTATCATCAATTCGATTGGTTTCAATAACCATGATGGAGAATTTTACAACATAAATGCAGACACACTCGCCTATTTTATTGCAGCATCATTAGAAGCACCCATTTATGTACTAAGTAATATTGCTGGCGTGCTAATCAACGATGTTGTTATACCTCAACTACCCTTAGCTGATATTAATCAGTATATTGAGCATGGTGATATTTATGGAGGTATGATTCCCAAAGTGCTTGATGCTAAAAATGCTATTGAAAATGGCTGTCCTAAAGTTATCATTGCATCAGGAAACAAGCCAAATATTATCGAAGCTATTTACAATAATGATTTTGTTGGGACAACAATACTTAATTCATAACTATGAAATTAAGGCCTAACAAGTTTTGACACGCGATGATTCCAGTTCGTTTATCCATTGCGCTGAAACATTTATTTACCGTTCATCTCGTTAATAATTTTGAATACAATATGAGATGTAAAAAACTAATAACCTTTTACAAATTTGTTTATCAAAATATTTTAAGTTTTGCAAAGCTTTTTATTGTGATTATTTTCACAAAATACTATAATGAGGATAGTAAATAGAGAGGAGTCCTTAAGTTGACGAAACGACAAATGGGTATATTCATTTATGCTGGAATTATCGGTGGCTTGTTATCTGGAATTGTAAAATTAGGTTGGGAGGTCATGTTTCCACCTCGTACACCAGAACGAAATGCAACAAACCCACCTCAAGAGTTATTGCAACAATTAGGATTTAGTAGTGAGTTTACGCATCAAACATATACATTTTCAAATATGGAATTGCCTTGGGTAAGCTTTATTGTCCACTTTAGTTTTTCTATCGTCATTGCAATTATTTACTGCATATTAGTTAAAAAATACGCTTACTTAGCAATGGGACAAGGTGCTGTTTTTGGTATTGTAATATGGGTGTTATTCCACCTTATCATTATGCCGATTATGCATACTGTACCTGCTGTGTGGGATCAACCATTCCAAGAGCACATATCAGAATTATTTGGACATGTCGTCTGGATGATGACTATTGAATTAGTACGACAACATTTTGTCTATCGCTATAAATTAAATTAATTCATATAAACATCGTAACGTGAGTTTTAAATCATCGTTTGAGTATGATGATTGATACTCACGTTATTTTATTAACTGACATGATATGATTCCAGCCAACTTACGTGAGCATTAAAGTCTCAAATGCGTCGTAACAAGCCATTATTTTTGGCAATTTCAATATTGCTCAGTATATTTTCACCTTATCACTTACTTTAATCTCGTCATGATTTTGAATGATGCCATCGTGTATTCACCTTTCATTTTTCCAATAAAAAAACATCTAACAGTAAACATTTAGGCAGCATAGTTTAAAATCACTGCGCAATGATACTGTTAGACGCCATGTTAACTACTTAATAGCTGGAATACCGATAATTTTTTATAACTCCAAGGAGCCTCTCCTAAGAAACATACCTGTACCATAAACTGATCAAAAATAAATTGTTTGAACTTCACTTCACGTGATTGATAAAAGTGTGATTGTGTCATATCATAAATGTCCAATCCTTTGATTAAACCTTCACCAATCAATTTTGTAAAACTTTCTTTTTGTGTCCATATTTGATAAAAATCATTTAAACTACATATTTGATGTGCTTCGTTTGTAGAGAAACACGTCACTAATGTACGCCAGTCTAAACGTTGTGATATCTTTTCGATATCAATACCAACTGGTTCTTTATCGACAACACACACGATATAAGGATAACTATATGATAAGCTCACATAGATGGGCTGTCCATCACGATTGTGTTGAACTATATCTGCCTTACCTCGTGGCGAAATGTGATAATGCCATTCATGTGGTAATAACCCTGTGTCATGTTGAATTCCATATTGCACTAAAATATCTCCCAATCTGTGCATGAGTTTATCTTGATTGTATCTATAGTTGACTGTACGCGGTTTTTTATATGACCAACGACTTTGTGATATTAATTCTTCAATACTTTTCAAGTTACTCTGTAATTGCATTACAAATACTGTCATAACTTTCCCTACTTACTTATTGAATATTGTTTTGATATATTGCGCCCAATGATACAGCCAATTGTTAGTTATCGTTGGCCATTTTTCACTGATGTGATTCATTATTTTTAATGTTAATTTTGTATCTATCATTGCTAGTTGTTGTTCACGGTCAACACTAGTTAATCCAATCGTTTCGTACATGTCTTGTTTCTGTAAAATTTCATTAAATGATTCATCGCTGACGAGTTCAATTTCTTTGCGCTTAACGCATTCTAACAAAGATTTCACCGGCATTTTATTAGGTGATAGCACATGGTAAATGATTTGTGGTGTGTTGACCTGTGCTAATGCGACAATTTGTCTGGCAGTCGTATCCACAAAAGAAAAATCTACAGGCATTTCAGCGAGGCTAACCCCGATACAATTCAGTTGTAACAAATCATTCATTACCATTGAAAAACGGTTAGTCTTTATATTTCTCATATGCCATCTCCCATTGTAAGGACTCGTCAAATTACCAACACGTACAATCCGACCATCTAAGCCATTATTTACAGCTTCTAATACTTTTAATTCACTATAAAATTTACTCCGTGTATATGGTGATGTTAGTAGTTGTCCTTTATAGACATCCGCTTCTGAAAATGTCACATCTTCTGTGTCTATATCAAAATAAGTTCCCACACTTATCGTAGACACATATATTAACCTTGCATGATGTTGTTGTGCCAAACGTATGACATCAACAGTACCTTGAACATTTACTTTTTCAAATTCATCATCATCACCAAAATGATCTGTACGAGCACCTGCATGAATAATCGTATCCATGTTTTCTGGTAAAACAACATCATCCATACACTCAAAATCACCAACAATGACTTCAATGTTTGATAACATCATTTCAACCGTCTCTTCTGAAAAATAATCATTTAAATTCGTCATCAACTTATACCATGCTATTTCCTCATTATCAGCACGTACGAAACAATAAATGCGATGACTGTATCCTTGTAGTGCTTCAATCAGATAAGCACCTAAAAACCCTGTAGCACCAGTCAATAGTGTATTTCCTAGAGGTCGATGACTTAGACTATCCTCTAAAATACCCAAATTATAACGAGTCATAACTATGTTTTGTAATTCCGAAAGATTATCCGGTAATGCAACTAATGATTGTTGATTTTGGTGCATATAATTAACAATCTGTCGCACGGTTTTATATTGATATAATGTCTGCATTGAAATATGATGGCCAAATCGTTTTAAATGCGAGACAACTAACATCGCCTCTAATGAGTTACCACCAAGTTCAAAGAAATCATCGTCAACACCGACATCATTTTGTTTCAATACCTCTCCGAATACATCAACAAATGTCTGCTCAATTTCATTAGATGGTTCGCTATACACTTTATTAGACTGTTGTATAGGTGATGGATTTGGCAAACGCGTAGTATCCACCTTGTCATTCGTGGTTAATGGCATACAATCGATATGCGTTATAGTCTTAGGAATCATATACTTAGGCAGATGATCATTTAAATATTGCTTCAAATCCTGCTCCACTCGTTGCTCTCCGACATAATAAGCATTCAATATATCATGCGTATCAAAGTGACTTACTGTGACAACACAATCAGATATACCACGAATAGCTAATATTGCATTTTCAATTTCATCAAGTTCAATACGGTACCCGTTAACTTTCACTTGTTTATCTATTCTTCCTAAAAATTCAATTTGACCATCAGATGTATAACGTGCTAAATCACCACTATGATACAACTTTCCTTTACCAAATGGATTATTTTGCCATTTATCAGCCATTAATTCTGGACGGTTAATATATCCTATCGCTAAACTATCACCTGCAATACACAACTCGCCTGGCATACCAATACCGCATAACAAACCATCTGACATAATATACACTTGGATGTTAGATAAGGGTTTGCCAATTGGAATCGTCTCAGGTATCAAATCACCACATTGATGTGACCAATACGATGTGATGACTGTTGACTCAGATGGTCCATAGGCATTGAAATACCTGCCACAATGCTTCTCAATATATTTAACAAAGGATGCCGTACTAGTTGCCCCGCCTGTAATCAATTTTTCAATATAAAAGTCTTCCATAACACTACACATCTGTAATGGAATCGATGCCACCGTAACACGATGCTTATTAATGAGTTGTTGTAACTGTGCTGGATTAACACGTTCCTCTCTATCTGGAATCACAAGCGTATGACCATTTAACAAACAACAATAAATCTCCATAACTGATGCATCAAAAACAATATTTGCATGTTGCAAAAATACTTCATTGTCGCCTAATTGCAATTCAGTTGACCATGCATGCACTAAATTCAACAAATTTCGTTGTCGTATGGCAACCCCTTTAGGCATCCCAGTCGTACCAGATGTGTAAATAGCATACATCTCATTATCTAACATCGCTGTGTTTTCAAGTTGATCGCCATGTAAATCATCATATTGATCATTTTCCTTTGATTCAACAAAACCTTTAGCATTTTCCAATTGAATGACTGGTAATGTCGTTTCAATTTCAATGCCGTAAGACATGACTGCAGTTACTTTAGCATCCTCCAAAATTGCGCCTTGTCGCTTTTTCGGAAAATCAATATCGATAGGTATATAAGATGCACCTACTTTAACTGTCGCCAACATCGCCGCAATCATTTCAAAACTACGTTCTGTAAACAAGGCAACCCGTTGACCATTGCCCACACCATTTGATAGGAGTATGTGCGCAATGGCATCCACATAGTTGCGTAATGTTTCATATGTCATTGTCAAATCATTCATGACTAGCGCAACATGATTACCTTGTCGTGAGACAACTTCATTAAAGTAACTTATGATAGATTTATTTCCCGGGACATTAAGCATTCGATCGTTAACATGCGTATTGACCCAATTTAGAAGTTCCTCCGTGCCATTTGGTATATCGCAAATTTGTAGTGTATCTTGATGCTTCAAAATATAATCAATCATAATCATACATTGATTACCCATGTGACGAACTGTTTCTGAGTGATATAAATCGGTATTATACTCGATATTGATTGTATAGTCATCGCGATCTTCTTCAATGATGAAAGATAAATCAAATTTCGCCGTCACCGATTTGGGTTGAATGTGTGTTAATTTACTATGCCCAAAATGAGCATGATTCGTTTCATTGTTTTGTAGTACTAACATGACATCAAATAATGGATTCCGTGAGGCATCATGTGATTGATCTAAGTCATTTACTAAGCATTCGAATGGGTATTCTTGATGCTCGTATGCCTCCAAACTCATTTCCTTAACTTCTTGTAAAAACTGTGTCCACATTTTATCAGGTGACGGTTGCCCTCTATATACCAACGTATTAGCAAACATGCCTAGCATTTGCTCCGCGCCTTTATGCATACGCGCACTCATTACACTACCGACAACAACATCATCTTTTCGAGCATATCTGCTTAACAACGTCATGACCACACTCATAAAGAACATAAAATCAGTAATTTGATGCTTTTCTACATATTTTTGAAGTAGCTGTCTCGTTTGTTGATTCATTGTAAATGACATCATTGCTCCATTTGTCGTTTTAATATTTGGTCTAACATAGTCTGTCGGTAAGCTTAAGATAGGTACTTCATCTTTGAATTGAGATAACCAATATTGTCTATGTTTCGTCATATCACGATGCGACATCCACTCACTATAGTCTTTATATTGCAATTTAAGTGGTAACAATAATTTATGTTGATAAAGTGCGTTAAGATCATTCATTAATTGTATATTACTCATACCGTCATTAATGATATGATGCGTATCTATAAACAGGTATGCATGTAATGGACTTCTAATGTATCTCACTCTAATTTGACTTGGCTTTTCCAAATTAAAAGGTGCCACAAATTGGCGCATGATTTCTTGTTCATCCGTAAAATGCGTGTTAACTTCTTCAAAGTCAGCTACAACATCTGCCACAATACGTTGTCGAACCTCATCATCTACAACAATATATTGTGTTCGTAGAATCTCATGTCGCGCTATCAAATGCTGAACTGCTTGTCGCAATTGAGCTACATTAAGTTCTGATGATAACCGCCATAAAAAAGGTACGTTATACACCGTATCTTTATGGTTTGATTTCCATAATAAATACATACGCTTTTGTGCAGAGCTCAACACATAATCATCTTTAACTATAGCTTCAGGAATCACTTCATAGTTTTGTTCTTGAACCTTAGCAATTGCTTGTGCTAGTTCAAATACAGTTGGCTTTTGTAATAAATCACCAATTTGTAATCGTTTCCCAGTAGATGCCTCTATCCGATTCACCACTAACGTTGCTTTTAATGAATGGCCGCCTAATTCAAAGAAATTATCATGAATACCTACTTGATTCACATGTAAAATATCTGCAAAAATTTGACATAGCAAGTGTTCGGTATCTGTACTCGGTGCTACATAGGCATCCGTATCGACATAGTCCATGATAGGCAATGCCTTCTTATCTAATTTCCCATTAATAGTAATAGGAATTTGCTCAATATGCATAAAATTAACTGGTATCATGTACTCCGGTAAGGTCATACGTAATTGTGATTTAATCTTATTATGTGATAATGTATGCATCGCTTCATAATAAGCAACGATATACTGATCTTGATCATGATTTTGAACAGTAACAACAGCTTTATTAATACCTTGTATACGCTCGAGCGCATGCTCAACCTCTGACAACTCAATCCTAAACCCTCGAATCTTAACTTGTTTGTCCTTTCGATATAAATAATCTATGTTGCCATCGGGTAACAGACGAACGATATCACCACTTCTATACATCAGCTGATTTATATTTGAATCTTTGATAAATTTATCTGCTGTCAATTCTGGCTGATTTAAATAACCTGCAGCTAACCCAAAGCCACTTGTACATAATTCTCCAGGAATACCAACGCCACAGCGACGCTCGCCTTGCATGATATAAACATGAGTACCAAGAATCGGTTTACCAATAGGAATACGATTTGGAACTTTGTTAGGTATATTATACGTCGTTGTAAATGTTGTATTTTCAGTTGGTCCATAACCATTAATAATTTGAGGATGCTTCGGTCTTTGATTAAGCAAATCTACCCACTTAGCATTCAATACTTCTCCACCAATTAATAAATACTTTAACGGTACCAATACTTCTATTCGTTCACTAGCAATCTGATTAAATAATGAGGAGGTTAACCACATAGTATTAACGTCATTTTCATTGATTAATTGTTCTAACACTATTGGATTTAATAATTGTTCTTTTTTAGCAACAATCAGCTTTCCACCATTGAGCAATGCACCATATATTTCAAATGTTGCAGCATCAAAGGCTATAGTTCCTGATAACAAAATCGTCGTCTCTTCATTTAATGGTACATAATGATTTTGATGGACCAAGCGAACAATACCTCGGTGCGGAATTAGTGTCCCTTTAGGGTTACCAGTTGTCCCCGACGTGTAAATAACATACGCATGATCTTCTAACGTGTTACATTCAGAAAGATTGTCAATATTTTTCCACGCTATCTTGTTCAAATCAATGTGATTAATATTTTGTTTACTATTTTCATATAAAGCTTGGTACGTTATTACAACTTTAGGCGTTGCATCTTTTAAAATGTACTCCTGACGATCACTTGGATAGTTCGGATCAATTGGCACGTAAGCCCCACCAGCTTTCAACACACCTATCATCGCTATTATCATCTCAATACTTTTTTCAGCTATGACAGCGACACGATCATTAGGTTCAACACCGTACTGGTTTCTCAAACGGTGTGCTAAATCATTCGCGCGTGCATTCAATGTTTGATATGTTATAAACACTCCGTCAAATTGCACAGCCACATGATTCGGCGTTGCTTCAACTTGTTGCTCAAATAAGGTAACAACTGTTTGCGCATCATCTAAATCAGGCAAACTTAAATTGATATCGTCATATAATTGAATATCACGTTCTGTCATCAAATTAAGTTCATCTACAGTTATTCGTTTATTTCCATTTTCTTCAGTAATTTGCAAATAAATATTACGAACTAAGTCACTCAGCGTCTCGATTGAGAGCAAATCATATGCTGCACTGTTATATATAATTTTGAACCCGTGTTGATATGGAAAAATTTCAATATCCGCTAAAGATGTATGTGCATCATGTATTTGATGTACATCCTCAATAACATCATTACAACAAGGCATCATTTGATGATAACAATGAAAAATAGTCTCTAATGAAAGCGAAGACTTCGCGCACTGTAATTGCGACATATTTTGCAACACACATTTATTAAAATCTGTTGTAAAACGTTGACATACATCTTTTGCATCGATTGTTAACGTTAATGGCACAATATTTCCGTGTAAATCATTTGGTAAATGTGATGGTACATGTATACCTAATGTGACATCATGTTGTTGACTCATTATATGATTAGCTAAATACACACTAACAGCCAACGATGCCATATCTATTGATGTCATATCATCAATTAAATACGTTTGATATAAAGCTTGCTCAAATGGATGCTTAATTGGTAAATAACTATCAATATGGATGTCAGAGTTTTTCTCTAACCGAAAATAGTTTGAGTCTAATGCTATATGCGATGCATCTTGATTGTCTTTATCATCATTTCTATTTAAATGTGCATGCTGTCGAGTATTGTTAATAACAGTATTGCCACGATATGCATTGCATAAATCATCAAGAAAAATATCAATTTGACTACCATCGAAAATGGACACATGAAAATCTAATAGTATATATGTAGCATCAGCGAACTGAAACAATTTAAATTTGAATAAAGGTGAATCATTAAAATGGTAAGTACTTAATTCTTGCTTAAAAAAAGCCTCTAAATCATAGTTTGCGGAAGAAGATGGAACTTGTTTTATCTCAATAAAAGGCAGAAATTCATGAAGTATCATTGTTAAATGGTCATCGGTAGTAACATCAAAAAAATGTCTTATAGATGCATGTTGTTGCACAATTGTAGATAATGCATACATCATTTTAGTAGCTTCAACATTTTTAGCGAGTTTAACCCAATACGCATTACGGTGTGTCGTTGATTCTGTATTATTTTTGTATATACGAAAATATTCCTGTTGAAATCTCAAATTACCCATAATCATAAAAAGTCCTTCTTTCATATCATAATACTCATTACTTACTGAAATTGCATGATGATATGATAACCGACGAAATGTTAATTAACTCGTTATGTAATGATTAATATAAAACACCATTCGCAACATATAAGCGATATATTCTACCCTAAAATACATCTTGTATCATCGTTACAATTGGTATATTTTTCAATGTAAATTACATACATATTCGATAAATAGCACACTACAACTCGTTAATCACTTTCTCTTGTTCATATCTTATTGCAAATTCAATATTGTTGTTACAAAATATCCATGAAGCAAGTTTATATTAAACAAACAACTCGCATAAAACAATTGTTATCCTTAAATTTTAACAAATTCTTAATAAATTTATCTCTATTTTAATCACGACCAAATTAATAGGTTTTCAATATAAAGAGACTTGTTAAATAAATGTTTCAGCAAATTCAATCTATGCTTACTTTCTTTCGTCCTCTAAATACACCTATAACAAGTAACAAAGCACCCATTACTAACAAGATAAACATACACAACCCCATTTGTAAGGAGGTTAAGAACACACCCAAGACAATCCCTAACCTCGCTAATGTTTCCGACATATGAATACCTAATGCATGAAAAGCACTATATGTCCCTCTTTTATCTTCTGGAATAATTTTAAAGCGTTGCTCTTCAAATATAGGCGAATAAACGATTTCACCTATAGTAGCAATCATCATGAATAAGATGAGCAAGCTAAATTGATTGAGATACGTGATTCCACTATAACCGACAATATAAAATAGTAAACCGAACACTAAAGCTATTTTAAAATCTATTTTTAATACAACTTTTGAAATAAAATACGTGAGTACAATGACACCAACAGTATTGGTCATGAGTAAAATTGCTAACATCTTTGCCCCTGTAATATCATAAGGACCTATGCTGATGGTCTCAAATTGATCTTTTAATCTAATTGCAATATACGAAGATGTTGAGAATTCACCCATCATTAAAATACTGAATCCTGAAATCATTAACATATAGTTTCGATCTTTTAAAACTGATTTATAACTACGCAACATTTTCAAAATATGAAATTGTTGATAAAAAGGCGTTTGCGCATTAGCAACAGTTCGTATTGATTGATTTTGGTCTTCTGGCAACCAAATATATAAAATCACCAGTACAATTAAAAAAATACATGCCGCGACTAAGAAAAGTATCAACATACTATGACCATAGATTAATCCACCTAACAAAGCTCCGATAGCAACCGATAAGTTCGTAATCCAATAACTCATTTTGTAAATGTAATGTTCAACATCTTCCGTTATTGCATCCATAATTAATGTGTCCATAACTGGAAATTGCAATCCCCAAACGATAGTGAATATAGCGTATGCAATGCAAAAGCAAATGATTTGCCATAGCTGGTTAGAGCTAAATATGCCCATTAACACTAACATAACAACCATCGTCAACTGATAAATCAGCACGAGAGACTTTTTTGGAAATATTTCGATAATATAGCCAGAAATAATAGATAACGGAAACTTCAAAATCACTAAGACAACAAGATATATACCAACGATAGATTGATTTAACATATCAGTTAAATATAATGCTATAAATGGGATAAACGCTGTCGTAATAATCAATTGTAAAAAATTACTAATTAATCGTACTTTCAATGTTGTACTTAATCGCTTCATTGATGTCTACACCTCACTCGACATGTATAACAAGCTCAATATTTATGGACTCCTGATTTTTCACGTATTTTCACAAAAATTGTACATTTCACTCAAGACATACTCGTTCAACTTCTTAATACTTATTTAATTTATGACTATATAGCAGTAGTTGATGCGGGGGCCCCAACATAGAGAAATTGGAACAACAATTTCTACAGGCAATGCAAGTTGGGGTGGGCCCCAACATAGAAGCTGGCGGAAAGTCAGCTTACAATAATGTGCAAGTTGGGGTGGGACGACGAAATAAATTTTACGAAAATATCATTTCTGTCCCACTCCCAAGAACCACTACATAATAAATCATTTGTGGCTCTTTATCATTTCTGTCCCACTCTCTAATTATATATTATTCCAGATGATTGAAATTTATCAATAATTGCGTAAGTGAACACATATGTGCCCGAACGTTGTATTATAATTCAGGCACTAAATTTTATATGCGTAATCGCAGTAAAAAACTACTACCATCTATAAAACGGTAGTAGTTTTCGACGAATAGAATTATGCACCATCTTAATTCAGTTAGCTATTCAACTCTGCTTCGAGTTTACCTAAATGTCTTAATGTTGGTGTCAATGCTGCGAAGAAGAATCCTTCTTTTAACTTGCGAACTTGTGGTGAATATGGTGTATATGCTCTTGAGCCACCATTGACAACAGAAGCTTGATTCACATCTAGCAATAAATAGCCGATGTCCTTCTTCAATGATATTAATTCATTTAAATGTGAAGTTAAGTTACCGTCATCTAATATTGCATAATATTCCTCTCTAAGTTGATGATAACGTTTTTTAAAAGCTTCAACATCATACTCTAAATATTGATTTATTCCGTTTTGCGCATTTGAAAATGCATCAATTAACTCTAAAGAACTTTTAATTGAGCCTAATCCTATTGGAATTTGGTAAGCAATAAATTGCGGGCGAATAGTTGCCGCAAACTGCTTCGCATCATGCGTGATAATTTGTGATTGTGGCACTACGACTTGATTCAAAATAATTTGATACGTTGCTGAGCCGTTTACCCCTAAAAAATTTGTTTTTTCAACAAGGGTGATACCATCTTGATTGGCACGTAGAATGAACATGACAAATTCATCTGATGATTCATGCTTCGAAATCGCACCAAAATAATGGTCTTCTTGAATATTACTTACTGCTGGCATACGTCCACTGACAACCAATTGTCCATCAACATAAGTGTGTTCAAGGTTCAACTTTTCTAAATCATTAAATGACTTCATCGGATTAGACAATCCAGTAGCACCTAATATTTCACCAGATAACAATTGTTGTTGTAAGTCTTTATTTAAATGTGGCTGCGCGGCATTTTCTAAATACGTAGAAAATGCTAATTGGCACCATAAACAAAAACCTGTTGTCAAACAAGACTGCGATACAGCTTCGATTACTTCAGCATTTTTTCTCAGTGTCGCTTCACCAAAATAGCCATCTACAAATAATTGTTGGATAAAAGTTCTCGGATAATACGTCCCTTCATCAACTTCTACTAAATGAGGATCTAATTGTTCTTTGATAAGCGTTTCTAAAGTCATCATCATCTCTCCTTATTCACCAAATCTTCTAAGTATAAACTGCTCAATATAACTAATGAATCGATCAATAATAAAACCAAATAATCCGATAAAGAATATTGCTGCTAAAACATCTTCTAAGTTCAACATATTTCGTGCATCAACGATTAAAAAACCTAATCCCGATTGTGCACCAATCATTTCACCAGAAACTAAAAATATCCAACTTGTTCCTACCGCCATATGTATCCCAGCCATGATTTGTTTAAATGCCCCGGGAAATAATATATTGCGATACAATGACCACCCAGTTAAATTTAAATTTGCCGCTATTTTTAAATATTGAGGTTCAATGTCTCTAACGCCTTTAATGGTATTGAACACTATTGGGAAAAAAGCAGCGATAAAAATAATCGCAATCGCTGGCAAACTACCAATACCAAACCATAGAACAACAAATGGTGCCCATGCTATCGGAGATATCGGCCTAATCAATTGAAATAGCGGTTCGATAGCGTTGTATAGCCAACGATTCCTTCCAAGCAAGAAGCCCAATGGAATAGCAACCAACAATGCGACAACAAAGCCCGCTACAAATCTCCATAAACTAATTGCTAAATGTTGGAAAATTTCTCCAGTAACAATGAAAGTCCATATGCTTTTTCCTACAAGAGCAGGACCAGGTAACAATACAGGTTGGTAATGCCCAATAATAATGACCATTTCCCAAATGCCTAAGAAAATAATAAATGTGATAATGGGTAATATAATTTTATTAATTGTGAGACGTGTCATGAACGTGATGCCTCCTTATACAATGACGGTTCAACAAAGTCATCATATGCAGGTGGATTAAACAAATGATGTTGTTTTACCAATGTCGTAATTTCTTGATAGCCGGATGGCTTAATTGTTAAATCACCATAGGATGTCCATGCCGCTGACTGTGTTAAAACGTCACGACTTTGTTTAAAATGATGCGTCATAATGTCTACACTTTGCTTGCGATCATTCATTTTAAAGCCAGACTTTTTATAATCTTGTACAAATGCTTGCGCTACATCCTTGTGTTGATCAAGCAATTCACCTCTCAGTACTAGCACACAGCAATACGCATCAGGTATAACGTCATCACCATGTTTCAAAGTCTTACCTTTGCCTAACTTTTCACCCAGTGCACCGAATGGTTCGGCTACAGAATACCCTGTAATTCTGTGTTCACTTAATGCGGCTGGCATCTCCGCTGGCGACATTTCATGATAGCTAAAATGACCCGGTTCAATATTCAATTGTTTACGTAATTCCTCAAGTAAAAGATAATGTGTTGAATAACGATGTGGTATACCAAAATGGTAATCATCGCCATTATTATTAAATTCATTTAAGTGCATACCTTTTTGTCCCATAATGACATTGCCTTCATGATGACCCAATGCCACAGCCTTTATATTCGAGCCCTTCTGCCTTGATTTCATCGCGAGCTCTATCAAGGTAGATGCACCATCAATACGACCACTGTTTAATGCGTCCATTAAATCTGGCCAATTATTGAATTTAACTAATTCTAATTTATATTTCGGATGATTGTGTTGTGATAATAATTTTTTAGTCATCATCAAATTAGCTGAATGTGTAATCGGCAAATATCCAATTTTAATCACTTGCTGATGTTGGGCTTTTTTAGACGGTTCTTTAGACGTCCTTTGCCAATCACATCCTGTAATTATAAAGATTCCAATGATGACGATTATGCTCAACCTTTTCATCGTCACTCACTCCTTATAAATAATATTCAGGTTCAACTTGATGATGATTCAATGCAAATGTTTCCATAATATCATTACGAATCTTAAGTAGGTGGCTATCATTGCGACTGCGTGGATGTGATGCTGTAATATCATATTGCGAAATAATATTGCATCCTTCTCCTAATAGAACAATGCGGTCGGAAAGATAAATAGCTTCATCAATATCGTGAGTGACTAAGATAATAGTTGATTCCGTTTTGTGTTTTAGTTGCACTAGTTGATCCTGAAGTTTATAGCGTGTAAACGCATCTAATGCACCTAATGGCTCATCCATCAATATAACGCTAGGCTTATGCACATGCGCTCGACATAACGCTACACGTTGTTTCATACCTCCGGACAGTTGCTCGGGAAAATGCTTTCCTCTACCTTCTAAATCAACTAATTTAAGCTGTGCGTTAATCTCTTCATCACTAATTTTTTGTTGGAATCCAATCCTAATGTTGTCATTAATCGTTTTCCATGGCAGCAAATTATGATGTTGAAATAGCATTAAACAATCTGGAGAAGGCTGTTGTTTAATTTCATTATCAATAATGACACGACCAGATAATGGATGAATAAATCCACCGATGATATTGAGTAAAGTAGACTTCCCGCAACCACTTTTCCCTATAAAAGTGACTATTTCTCCCTTACTAATGTCCAAATTAAAGTTATGAATTACTTTATGCAATCCAAAGTGATGTTGTAATTGTTGTATTTTAATCATGACAAGCCCCCTTTTAATCCCTACCATTTTAATAAGAATTAAATGTATATCTAAAGGGCTATGCCAAACACAGCCCTTAAATCGTGAATTGTTATATCTATAGATGATTATGGTTTGGTGCGAGCGCTCTTATAACATAAGCGTTATTCAATTAACGACGTTATATTAATTTCAGCTCTACAAAATTTCAATAAAATGATTGTTTTAGCCAATAATTGCATATAGTTCATTAGTTTCGCCATATCAACTACTTACATTTATAGCATTGAGCTATTCTAATTAACTGCCATCTAAAACCACGCCAAACCCATATACATATATCTCATCAACTTGTTGTCTTATTAAAGTTTTTCGATGCCATCAATCGGTGTATCAACTGCTTTGCGCGCGCGACGTACCGCTTCTTCATCAGGTGCGTTGTATAAACAAATACATTTAGACATATCTTCACATACATATGTGCGTTTAAATTCAACTTCCGGTACTTCTTCATAATGAATAGAATTTTTCTTTTTACGTGCTAAATACTGATCCATCGTAATACCTTCAGGAATGTTCCAAGTTACAAGGTAATCAACATGTGCATCACCATTTTTAACTTCATCTAAATCTTTACCAACTAAGCGTACTTCTTTGACTAATTGAATACTAATACCTGCTTTTGTTAAAAATTGTTTAGCTTCTGCTTCGTCATTTGCTTCCACAATAAAATAACCATGAGTTAAATTTTCAGTAGCTTGTACTTCAATTAATGTTGGAATTGTCTTCGTAGATAGTGATGATGCCTTTGCTTCTAGTTCTTCTTTCGTTGATGCAAAATCAAGATTGTTAGCTTCTAATAAAAATAATGTCATTAATAAGACCTCCTATAACAATGGTTGAAAAAATATTACTATAATTCTTATCGGATTACAAGGATATTGAGCGATTTTTTAAATATTTAGATAAAATTCTGTAAAATATATTTTCAAAGAGTATAAAAATCATGTTAGGGTATAAGTAAATAAACATATATATAGGGGGCTATCATTATGGATAAAGAATCCGTCGTAGCAAGTTTAGCAAGAAACAAAAAGATTGCTGTAGAAACAATGGCCGGTCAAAGGTACATCATAGAACGCATTTTACATACAAATGATGAAAAACATATTCATATTTTGAAACCTAAAGATGTCGTGTTAGATGTAGATAACATCAAAGAAATTGACGAAAATCATTTAAATGATGCAACATAATCCAAAACAAAACGTGCGCCTATGACATAGATTAATGTTTTAGGCGCTACAATGTTTTATTTATGTTAATTTGTCGAAGTATGGCTCATCTAATGGATTCAATTGCAAGTTTTCAATTTGCAACGTTGAATGTGCAATGCCATATTTTTCTTTCAACAATGATGATACTTGATCAATTGCTTGATAATCATCGCCATCATATTTTTTATCTAACACAACATGGGCACTTAATGAATAATGCTCTGTTGTAATACTCCACAAATGAAATTCATGTACATCTAATATGCCATCTATGTTTTTAATATCTGCCATAATTTGATCAGTATCCAAATGTTGCGGCACACTTTCCATTAAAATTAACCACGCATTACGCGTAATTTTATAACCACCACGTAAAATGATGAGTGAAATTACAATACTAATGATTGGGTCGATGATGCGCCATCCTGTAAAGTAAATCAATACAACTGCAACGATGACACCAATAGAGTTCAATAAGTCTCCCATGAAATGCCATAATGCACTTTGAATATTGATATTGTCTTCTTGTTTTAAAGACCTTACAAGGATAATAGTCAAAATAATATTGACGAGTAAACCAATACTAGCAATCATAAACATAATGCCACTTTCAATTGGTTGCGGATAAATAATACGTACAATAGCTTCATATAAAATCCAGATTGAAATGACAATTAATGCTAAACCATTTAAAAATGCAGCTAATATCTCAAATCTTAAATATCCAAATGTGTATCGTGCAGTCGGCTTCTTACTTGCAAAATAAATGGCCAACATAGATAAACCAAGTGCTAATACATCACTAAGCATATGAAATGAATCTGACAGTAATGCCAATGAATTAGATACTAAACCTCCAACAAATTCAATCACTGTAAATAATAGTGTGATGATAAGTGATGCCCACAGCGTCTTTTTAGAACTTTGTTGAATTTTTTGATGATTGACATGATGAAAATATTTGTATCTGTTTATCGTATTCGCCTTTTTCCCATTCATACGTTTGCCACTCCTATAAATGCGTCGTATTTGATATTGTCGCTTTTAAAAATAATTCTTTATAGCTTCTCAGATTAATATTAATGCTTCCGTAATTAACCATGATTTATACATCATCGTTCTTTACATGACAACTCATTAATCTTTACCCTTTATACCTTTATGTAATATCACCTTGGAAAAACTTTTACAGCACACTCGCGCTTTGCTTTATCCCTATCATATAAAAAATTTTAATAATGTACGAGATTATTGTGTTAGTTACATAAAAATGACAAAAAAGTATCTCAAATTTATTGTTTAGTTTCATTAAGTTCAAAAATCGCAATAACTTTAATGATTGTACCGTATATTAAAACAAACGATGACTTTGCATATTGAACTTCATATTTCTAAATCACCATAATTAATAAACAACTCTCTCCTTATAATAGCCGCATCGCAAATTAGCATATTTAAAAACAGCAGTAAGATGATTTGCAATTAAAAACCATCCTACTGCTATTATTTTAGTCATTATATCCTGATATCATTATGCATGTTGCTAAATATTTGGTTTCGCTTAAAATCTAAACAACTCCGTAAACATGCTAAGACTTACCGCTAGACTGCCTACAAACATGCTTCAGAAACGATATTTATTCTAGTACAAACCTTTTAAAGCATTGCTTGTATCAATATAAATATTTTTAACTTGTTGATAGTTACTTAACGCACCTTTATAAGTTTCTCGACCGATACCTGATTTTTTATAACCACCAAATGGTGCGCCTTCTGGTACTTGGTTGTAAGTGTTAATCCAAATACGTCCTGTACGAACAGCTTTAGCAATATTTAATGCACGTGTGATATTTTGAGAAAATACGCCGCCAGCTAAACCATACTCTGAATCATTAGCTATATCAATTGCTTCTTGATCGTCCTTCACTTTAATCACTGTTAAAACTGGTCCAAATATTTCTTCTTGCGCTAATTTATGATGATTATCTGGCACAGCAATTAATGTCGGTTCAAAGAAGAATCCTTTATCTAACCCATTTTCAGTTAAACGATGACCACCTGCTAAAATTTTTGCATCTGATTCTTTTGCTGCATCAATATATGATTGAATTTTATCTAATTGATCCTTACCAGTTTGACTACCCATTTGTGTAGCTTCATCTTGTGGGTCTCCAACTTTAATATTTGAAAATGCCTCTTGTAAACGTGGCACCAATTGATCATAAATTTTTTCATGAACTAATAATCGAGAACCTGCACTACATACTTCACCTTGGTTGAATAAAATACCTAACTGAATACCTTCAACTGCAAGGTCTAAATTAGCATCATCTAATATGATATTGGCGCTTTTACCACCAAGCTCTAATGTAGCAGGTACTAGATGTTTTGCTGCAGCTTCGGCAACTTGATAACCTACATCAGTTGAGCCCGTAAATGATAATTTATCTACACCATCATGATTGAAAATTGCATTACCTGATTCTGAACCTTTACCCGTTAGTATATTGACAACACCTTTAGGTAATACCTCTTGGAAAATTTTAGCAACTTCCAATAAACTTAATGGTGTTGAAGATGAAGGTTGAATCACAATTGTATTACCTGCAGCAATGGCTGGCGCAATTTTCCATGCAGCTAATAGCATTGGGAAGTTCCAAGCAACAACAGCACCTACGACGCCAATCGGCTCATGTCGTACGATACTCATTGTGTCTTTATCGATATCATTCACTGTACCTTCTTCTGTTTCAATAACACTTGCGAAATAATGGAAATGTCTTGCAGCAAATGGAATATCAATTGCTGTTGTCTCACGAATCGGTTTACCATTATTTAATGTTTCAATCATTGCAATTTTATCTTTTTGTGCCATTAATTTATCACCAATATCACGCAACATTTGTGCACGTTCTGATTTAGAAGTTAATGACCATGATTCAAATGCCTCTTGCGCCACTTCGACGGCATGATCGACATCTTTATCTTTTGCTCTTGTAATATGTGATAGTGTTTCTCCAGTTGCTGGATTAGTCACTTCGATTGTTTCGTCACTGCTACCTTTAACAAATTCCCCATTGATAAATAAACCATAATTCTCTGCAATATAATCTCGAACGTTTACTGCCATATTATCTCTCCTTTGTTTATTGGCTATAATATAAATCTCTTAGCATCATATTTAATAATGCTTTTAAACGATATGATTCACATTATATAGTAAGCGTTTACATTTTATAAAATAATCAGCTCACAGAAGTCTCATTTTTAAAACTTTTGCGTCGTTTTTGCACATAAAAATAATCTTATTTTCGAAAACATATTGCACTTTTCAAAAATAAAACACATAATATAACTATAATACTTGAGAACAATTCTCATTAAATAGTTTGGTTGTTATGAAAGTCGCGCTTAAAATGCGTTAATGGGACAAGGATAATTCAACAACGTTTCATTTTACTGAGTCATTGCACTTATCATACACATTATATTTAGCATGATTTATATTACTAAAACAATATTACATGCGCATTAGTACTAGAATGGAGTTTTTTCAATGCGACTTATTTTAATCGTCATTGGCTTAATATTTACAGCGCTTGGTATTGCAGGTGCCGTATTACCTTTACTGCCAACGACCCCTTTTTTACTCGTAGCAGTTTTTTGTTTTGCTCGAAGTTCAGATCGCTTTTACAATTGGCTTATTAATCAAAAAATTTATAAAGAATATGTAGAAAACTTTTATTTACATCGAGGCTACACGCTACAACAGAAAATTAAAATTTTAATTAGCTTATACATTGTAATAGGTTTTTCAATTTATATGGTGGATGTTCTTGCAGTCCGTATAGGATTAATCATAATGGTTATCATACAAACCGCTGTACTCTTTACATTTGTAAAAACATTACCCAAATCAAATAATAAAATAGAGGAGTGATTGCCCATGTTTATGGCAGAAAATAGATTACAATTACAAAAAGGCAGTGCGGAAGAAACGATTGAACGTTTTTACAATAGACAAGGTATTGAAACTATTGAAGGCTTCCAACAAATGTTTGTCACTAAAACATTAAATACCAAGGATACAGATGAAGTTAAAATCTTAACTATTTGGGAATCTGAAGATAGCTTTAATAATTGGTTGAATTCCGATGTATTTAAAGAAGCTCATAAAAATGTACGTTTAAAAAGTGATGACGATGAACAGCAAAGTCCAATATTATCAAATAAAGTATTCAAATATGATATTGGCTACCACTATCAAAAATAAACATATTAAAAACCCTTAGTCACCGCTGGTTGTCTAAACCAACTTCATGATTAGGGGTTTTTTATTATTTGTGACGTAAAGGTACGAATTCATCCGGCTTGTCTGAACGCAATCCAAAATAATATTCTATTGCTTCACAAATACGTCGTGATGCTTGTCCATCACCATATGGATTATTCGCTTGACTCATACGTTGATACGCTTCATCATCCTCAATCAATTGTTTCACATTTCGAACAATATTGTCATAATCTGTGCCAATTACTCTCGATGTTCCCGCCTCAACGCCTTCGGGACGCTCTGTATGATTCCTTAATACCAACACAGGTTTTCCAAACGTGGGAGCCTCCTCTTGAATACCACCAGAATCTGTCAGCACGAGGTACGATTGATTTGTAAAATTATGGAACTCAATCGCATCTAATGGCTCAATTAATTCAATTCGATTTCTCCCAGATAAATATTTTTCGGCAATCGCTCTTACCTTTGGATTACGATGCATTGGATAAATGAAGACAACATCTTTATATTCATCTGCCAAATCTCTTACTGCTTTAAAAATCTGATGCATCGGTTCCCCAATATTTTCACGACGATGCGCTGTTAGTAAAATAACTTTCTTGCCTTTATGTTTATTAATAATCGTTGAAACAAAATCATTTTGAACTGTTGTTGACAATGCGTCAATAACTGTATTTCCAGTAATAAAGATACTTTCTTTGTCTTTGTTTTCAAAAAGTAAATTTTCAGCTGCAATTACTGTTGGCGCAAAATTCAATTCAGCAATATTACTTACCATGACTCGATTTAACTCTTCAGGAAATGGTGAGTATTTCTGATGTGTTCGAAGTCCAGCTTCTACATGTCCGACCGGAATTTGATGATAAAATGCTGCCAAACTTCCTACAAAAGTCGTTGTAGTATCACCATGTACTAAAATCATATCCGGCTGTTCCTCATTAATGATGCTATCAAGTTTAGCAAGCGCATTCGCCGTAATGCCCGCTAACGTTTGTTGATCTTGCATAATATTTAAATCATGATCAGCTTGAATATCAAATATACTTAACACACTATCTAACATATCTCTATGTTGTGCTGTAATCACAATGTTCGCTTCAAAGTTCCCATTATGATCAATTTCTTTTACTAATGGTGCCATTTTTATTGCTTCGGGTCTCGTACCGAAAATAACCATAATTTTTTTCATAACATTATCCTCTCTGAAGTTCAAACACATGACAGCTTATCTTTCCTTAATCATGTATGTCCTAGTTTGACACATTTTATTTGTCGATAAAATTAAATATATTGCCATAATTATAATACGATACATCTTCAAATGATGATTTCACAACATTTTTTGTATCAAAAATCACTTTATGCTTCATTTTATCAAAATGACTGTCCGATAAATTTTTAAATTCTGAGTGGTCACTTAAAATCAATACTAGCGATGCGTCTTTGACAGCATGTGACATATCATGATCCACAAAATCTAATTCAACATGTGGATCATAAGCACATACTTCTATGTCTGGTTCTTGATTTAATAGCTCATAAATATCAAATGCTGGTGATTCTCTTATATCATCAACATCACCTTTATAAGTTAAACCAAATACTGTGACTTTATTCCCGCTCAACGCTTTGATGATTTGCTTCGTTGTATCAACAACATAGGCCGGCATTGAATTATTAATTTCACGTCCAGTTTGAATTAACTTTGCAATTTCAGGGTCTTTAGCAATAATAAAGTACGGATCAACAGCTAAACAATGACCGCCTACACCTGGACCAGGTTGATGGATATTAACACGCGGATGTTTGTTTGCCATTTCAATCACATCTAATACATTAATATTTAAGTTATTGCAAATTTTTGTTAATTCATTAGCTAAAGCAATATTCACGTCTCTATATGTGTTTTCCATTAACTTACTCATTTCAGCAGTACGTGCATCTGTTTCAATCATTTCTCCCTGAACGAATGTGCGATAGACACGTTTACCCGCTTCAATACAAGCTTTAGTCACACCGCCAATGATGCGATTGTTATGAACTAATTCTTCTAAAATTTTTCCTGGCAGTACACGTTCTGGACAATGTACTAAATAAATATCTTCACCTATTGTAAACCCTAAATTTTCAATGACTGGTTTTACAAAATCATCCATCGTTTTAGGCGCAATTGTCGACTCTACAATAATAGTATTTCCTTTTTCTAAAAATGGTAAAATACTATCTAATGCACGCATAACTAGCGAAATGTCACATGACCGGTACTGATCATCATTATTCCGCGTCGGAACGGCAATGATAAAAACATCAGATGCTTCTGGCGTTGTAGATACCTTCAATTTTCCCGATGACAGTACCTCTTCATAAACCTCTTGTAATCCAGGTTCTTCAATACTAATTTGACCACTTTGTAACTTATCAATCGTTTGCTGATTAATATCAACACCAAGCACATCGACGCCATGCTTTGCAAACATAATTGATGTTGGTAAACCAATATAACCTAAGCCAACTACTGTTAACTTCATACTATAACCTCCAAATAAAACGATTTGTATGTTGATTTTATTTAATAGATGACTTATGCCTTATCTTTGGTTGTCGTTTCATCCATGATGTCCGCAATAACAAGTGACATTTTTCCAGGTATAACTTCAAGTGCATTATTATTTTCATATAACGTATTGCTGTATGTTAAATTGCCGAATAATTTTCTAAAGACCGACAACTTATTAAAATACTTATTTAGCATTGAAGGCATGTTGATCAATACCGTTTTACGATGTGATTGGCGACGTATTTCATACATTACTGACGATGTATCAAAGTAAAAACTATCTTGAGGATGATACACTCCTGTCACTTCTAATGATATTAATTGATCAATAAATGCTGTCAGATGTTTAATATATAATGCACTGCGCTGATTGTTAATATTTGGAATGATTGGCAATCGCTTTGACAATTGCATTAACCGTTGGAAATTTCCTGGGCAATGTGCACCATAAATCATTGGTGGTCTCACAATTGCTACTTTAAACGAATCACTAATCAACTCTTGTAATGCTTGTTCAGCGAACTTTTTGGAAATACCATAATTGGTCGTAGGGTTCATTGGTGTTTGTGTATCAATTTGATCTGATTTACCAACCTGACCTTCTTTTCCATAAACTGCCATAGTACTCATAAAAATAAATTATTTAACGTCTTCAGCTTTAGCCTTTTGTGCCAATTGTTTCGTAAGCAACATATTCACTTGCATATAATCAGATAGCCTTGCTTGAGGTGAATTGTTGTGAACCAAAGCTGCTGTATGAATTAAAACATCATAACCTTTGAACGAGGTCGACTTCCATAATTGATTCCTAACATTAATTTGATCCACTTGATGTCCTTGTTCAATAAGCTTATCTTTTAAAGCATTACCGATATATCCATGTACGCCTGTAATTAAAATATTTTTTCTCATTAGTGGTGCACACCTTCTGAAGTAACGATATTTTTAATTGTTTTATATATGATATACATATCAAGCATCATAGATTGATGTGTTAAGTAATAATGATCATACGCTACTTTTTGATCATCAGTAATATCATCTCTCCCCATCACTTGAGCTAGCCCTGTTACACCTGGTCTAATCGTATGCACGTTCGCTTTTGTACGTTTTTCGATTAATTCGTATTGATTATAAAGAGCTGGTCTAGGACCTACAATTGACATTTCTCCTTTTAAAACATTCAATAATTGTGGCAATTCATCAATAGAGGTCTTACGAATGACCTTCCCTGTCTTTGTTATATACGATGTTGAATCCATTAAATCAGTTGCAACATTAGGTGTGTCTATTTTCATTGATCTAAACTTATAAATATTAAACAATTCATTATTAATCGTCGGTCTTTTTTGTTTGAAAATGGCTGGTCCAGGTGATTCCATTTTAATTAGTAATGCTGTAATTAACAGAATCGGACTTAAAACTACTAAACCATATATTGAACTCACTACATCGAATAATCGCTTCATAATTATCTCCTCACTTCAACAGATTGTAATACTTCATAGTATTAATTTCTCTCGTATATTTATCTTTAAACAGTTGATGTGCGCGCTCACCCATCTCGTGCAATTCCTTACTCGAGTGAGTGTTGATGAAGTTATAAATGGCATGTGCATCGCCATTATCAATTTGGATACCCGCATCATATTGTTCAACATGTTGAACGATATCAGATTGCTTATCCATGATGAGTACCAACGGCTTCTTAGCTGCAAGGTAGCCATAATTCTTGCTCGGCACGCCTAAACCAACGCCTTCTTTAATCAGCGATGCAATACATACATCCGCAATTTTTAATACGTCAGCATAGTCTGTACCTGTTAAAAACTCAAACATTTTAACATTTTCAATACGATGGTCTTCTATTGCCGTTTTGACATCTGCAAATTTCTTACCATGACCACAAAGTATTGTTAACGTTTGAGGCTGATCCTTATTTAATTTTAAAAATGAGATAAGTGTCTCCATATCCTGTAACTGCCCCATATTACCGCTATACAATATAATTTTGTCGTATTGCTCACGGTAAGCTTTAAATGTGTCATTATAGATACGATTGTCTTGTAACTGACGCATGTCATACCAGTTAGGAATCACATGAATATTGTCAGGATTTTTAGAAATTTGATGATTTACTAAATAGTTTTTCATTTCCGTACCAAGGACAATGACATTTTCAGCATTCTTGTAGACATGTTTATTAATGTAACGCATCAGTTTATCAATCATGCTACCTGGACGTGTTGCACCTGTCTTAATCGCATTATCAGGTGCTATATCATATACCACAAAAGAATATTTTTTCTTAAGCAGTCTGTGTAGAACGTCTGGTATTAATGGCAAGATTGGTGGATTAGAGTAAACAAGAATCTGATCATATTTCAACATTTTAGGTATATTAATCACGAATTTTGAAAATAAACTAAAGAAATTGATGATCCTTCCAACCTTACTTTTGTTATTAAACCTCGAATACTTGAGACGTCGAATGCGAATACCACGATGCATCTCGGTTTTAGAAACCTGTTTATGATTACTATATTCATATGGCCATCCACACATGACATCGACATTAATGTGATTCGCAATTAAATCTTCTGCCAATTGTGTTGGTAACGTCGCAGAAGATACATATTCCGGATAAAAATACTGACATAAAATCAAAATCTTTTTTTCACTCATCTAATCGACGTCCTTTTTATTAATGAATTTAGACTTTAAACCTATAATATTTAAAATCACATACTTAATAATGTTGCTGAACAGCGTTGTCCAAAAGAATCCATTTAGACCAAACGCAATTGTCATTAAAATAGTTATGAATATAAATGTAATCGTGTGAAGCGTCATATAATTCGCTTGTAATGTTATTGATGCGTGTTTTGTATTTAAAGTTTGGATCATAATACTCACTGCATTGAATAAAACACCTATATTACCTAAAATAATAAACTTCGAATATAAACTTGAATCAATGTTATACAGTAAAGAGACAATAATTATTGTAATTGGATAACATATAATCATGACTAAACATAGGGCAGCTATAGCAAATAGATTAGTTTTCAAATATTGTTTCTTTATATTGTCACTTTCATTTACAGAAATATATGAAAGTACTACATTATTAATCGGATACAGAAATGTAGCTAACATTTTCCCAATAAATGTTGAAAGAAATGATATAGTTACAGCTGTTCCACCTATAATTGGTAATAAGATTAATCTATCTAAGTAGAGATTCAAATTATTAAGGCTATTTGTACTCAGTAGCATCACATAATCTTTTACCACATTATTATCTTCACTTTGATACTCGCCTATAGTTAATCCCCGTAATTTAACCAATGTATATATCGTTGCAAATAATTCACTGGTAATAAAACAAACAATCCAGTTTTGGGTTAAATAATATAGAAATAGTCCTATCAGCAAACCTAAAAATTGAATAAGAGCAATATACAAAATCTGATTATATTTTAAAGTCATCCTAAAAAATACATTCAGATAAATCCTTAAACACATTAAAATGTTAAGCAAAATTAAAAAGATAATATCGATGGTGTTCAAATTAAAAAAGTAAAGAAATACAATAATTAAAGCTATACTCTCAATCAGAATTGAAATTAAAAGTATCGATGCAAATTTCCAATAGTAATGATTGGATTTGTATAGATTCATATTAATCAATCGTATATTGTTAAGCGTATTGCCTAATACAACACTCGTGATTGTTATTATTGTATAAATCGTTAAAATAGAACCAAACGCTTCATTACCTACTCGTTGATTAATAATTGGATAAGCTAAAAATTGTAATCCTAAAGCTATAAGCAACGTACCAATTATTGTCTTTACGCTATCCATAATAAAAACTTTCTTAGCCATGATGACGCCGTCCTTTTGTAATAAAATAGAACAACACAAACCAAAATTCACTTACAACTAAATAATTTGAACTAAACATTAATAATGTGATTGGATAGATTGCTATAAACATAACGAGTAAATCTATAGTGTTTGGTTCATAGTTCCTAATCATTTTATAAACTAGTAGCAAAATGCAAATCATTATGATAAAAAACCCTAATAAGCCAAATGATAGAATCAACTCAATAATGATGTTATGTGGTATATTTCCGATTAGTTTATAATAGTTAAATGGCCCATAGCCTAATAACGGACTTTGTTGAATAAAGTAAATACCTTTTTCATAAATCGGTCCTCTTCCAGAAGTACCTTCTAAATTAAGTGTTCCACCTTGTAAATATGAAAATGTTCTAGTATTCGAACCTTTTGTAAAAAGAAAGTAAATCAATACACTAGATATGCTTAATGCAAAAATATACATAATGCTTTTTACTGCGATAGGTATTCCTCTTTTAAACGTAATAAGTATAAATGCAAATAAGCCGTAAAGAATTAATAAAATAGCACCTCCACGTCCTCCTGGTATAAACACAATAGGGATATCAATTATTGTAAATAAAACATATATCCACTTATGTTTCACTGAACCTTTCATAATGAAATAAATGCCTAATCCGACAGTAAATGCTGAAAGGTACGAAGCGTTTTGATAGTTCATAAGTCCAAAATTGATATAGCTAGGTATCTCACCTGTAAGTTTTGGTATTAAAATTACAAAAATAAATGAAACAGAAAATATGAAAAATACTAATTTAAAAAATCTTTCTACCGTAGCCTTGTTTATATATTTAATATAAATACCACTAATTGCCGCTGGAACTGCCCATGTTAAAAAGAATAGAATATTATTTTTAGCTAGTTTCTCTTCCTTATCTGGTGAAAAATAATAAAAAGCTAGATAAAGCAAACATATAGCAATTAATAATATTAACCCTCGCGGAATTTCTTGCGTGACAATTATCTTATAAATAGCAAACACCGTAGTAATTAATGCTATACCAACCATGGTTGAGTAATACACCGGCTCTATAGGGAACCCTAATACTTCTTTAGTAAATGTAGAGATTACTATAAATATGTTCATGCTGATAATTGCACAAAGTACAAAAAATTTCATAGTCTACCTCTCTTTAAAATTTATATAATTCTACTAATCGTTCACTTTCTATTTGCCAATTCAAAATTTTAGACGCCTTAATTGCATTTTGACGTAAATGATTAAACAAATCGTGATTATCTCTTAATTTTCTAACCGCCTTTTCAATTTCTAACGGCGTAACTTCCTTTAAAACAATGCCAAATTTATATTTTTCATTGAGATAAATATGCTCTTTGACAGGAGATAAAATCACTGGTAAACCAGCATGTATACATTCAAAAATTTTATTAGATACTGTATATTCAAAGTTAATAGATACAGGTTTCGTCAAGACAACACCAACATTACTTTCTGCTAACTTATCAACCAATTCTTTTACTTCAACTGGTTTATCCAACCTAATATTTTCCGAGTTATAACTAATCAGTTCTTTTATCACTTCTTCATGCGGACCAAACCCTCGAATTATGAATGAAGGAGCATTTTGTTTAAAAGCTGATGAAGCAATAATAAACTCTTCATATCCTCTGTCCATTACAATTTGACCTTGATATACGATTTCTTTAAAGTTTTCGATTTCTTTAAATTCTCTGCTATCATTCAAAATAGGTGCATTCGTAATAACATTCGCTTCCTTCTTATATCCTTTAGATTGATAATATTCTTTTGCTGCATGACTTACTGTTACGAAGGCATTAACACGATGTTTTACAATGTGTTTTTCTATAATTTCTACAAACTTTGAAATAAGTGGAACTTTATTGATAAAGGCATTTTTCGCATATATTTCATGCGCATCATAAACAATATTAGCTTTTTTATAATTGCTTAAATAGACCATTAATAATACGTCGAAATCATTTGCATGAATCACGTCAGGTTTATAAGCTTTAATTTCTCGGATAACACCTGTTGCAAATCTAATACGCTTAATTAATTTAGAAAGAATATTTTTTGGATCTACCTTGCTACCTAACAAACGATAATTACAATCTAAGTTTTCCAATCGCTTATTAGTAGCTTGTGAATTATTCATTCCAACAATTTTATAATCATTCGTAACGCCTTTAATTGTTTCTATTTGTTTAAGTACCCTTGGGTCTTGAACAATATTACTCGATACAATATTTAAAATTCTCATATCATTAAGTATCCTTTTTATTTAAATATTCAACCGAAAATCCTTTTAGTTTGTCAGGCGTTTTCTCCCACCACTTGCTTTCCAAAAGTTTTTCAATTGTTTTATTGTCAAATCGCTTCTTAATCACTTTTGCAGGAACCCCACCAACAACCTCATATGCTCCTACATTTTTAGTAACAACTGAGCCGGCTGCTATGACTGCACCAGTATTTATTGTTAAACCATCCATAATAATTACATTTGCACCAATCCACACATCATTTTTAATTGTTGTACGGCTTGGTTGGTCATTAAAGTCTATAAACTTTTGCTTTATGTTAAATGGATTATTATTAGAATAAAAAATCGGTGATGAGCTAAAAAAGTGTGTAGGATGTTTCCCTAACCCAATTTTTACATCCGAAGATATCGAACAATATCTTCCTACTTCTACATTATTAAAATCACTACCAAATCCAATATAACTGTATTCACCAATGTGAGAATTCCTGATTTTACACCATCTATCTATATAGTTATTGCCATCAAATTTTGAGTTTGTAATATACGCCAAGCGATGAATCTTAACATTCGATTCTTTAGAGGACTGGTTTTTCAGCAAACCAATTATCTTTTCAATCGCTATCCTCATCGTCATTTCCTCCAAGTATTTCGATTGATAATATCTTTATAGCTTTGAATAATTTTAACTACTTTTGTCGAAACGTTAGTGTCTTTATAATCAATAGCATCAATCATCGGTTCGTTATTGTTTTGCATCTCTCTTGCTAGTTCAACGGATTGGATTAGATTGTTATAGGTAATACCACCTACAATAACCGTACCTTTATCTAGTACTTCCGGTCTTTCTGTGGAAGTTCGAATAAGGACACCAGGGAACTTCAAAATAGACGACTCTTCTGACAATGTTCCACTATCTGATAGCACAACAAATGCATCTTTTTGCAATGCATTATAATCAAAGAAACCAAATGGCTTTAACTGTTTAACTAATGGATCAAATTCAAATTTACTTTCTTCAATTTTCTTCCAACTTCTTGGATGCGTTGAATAAATCACAGGCATTTTATACTTTTTGGCAATATCATTTATCGCATTCATTAATGATTTAAAATTCTTTTCATTATCGATATTCTCTTCTCTATGCGCAGATACTAAAATGTATTGTTGCGGTTCTAATCCTAGTTTATTTAAAACGTCACTGTGATTAATTTTATCTCGATGCGCTTCTATCACTTCTGTCATCGGTGATCCTGTCACAAAGATATTCGCTTTATTGAAGCCTTCATCTAATAAATACCGTCTGCTATGTTCTGTATAAGGTAGATTCACATCACTGACATGGTCAACAATTTTACGATTGATTTCTTCAGGTACATTCTGATCAAAGCATCTATTACCCGCTTCCATATGGAACACAGGAATCTTTAATCGTTTAGCAGATACTGCTGCTAAACAACTATTTGTATCACCAAGAATTAAAAGTGCATCTGGTTGTTCGCGTAATAAAACGTCATACGTCTTCGCAATAATATTCCCCATCGTTTCTCCGAGGTTACTTCCAACTGCCTCTAAGTAGTGGTCCGGTTGTCTTAATTCCAAATCATCAAAGAAAATTTGATTCAATGTATAATCATAATTTTGACCAGTGTGTACTAATATCTGATTAAAATATTGATCACATGCTTTAATCGTTGATGATAAGCGAATGATTTCAGGTCTTGTACCAACTATTGTCATTAATTTTAGTTTTTCCATGCGCTATACCTCCAAGAAATACGTATCTGGCTGATTTGGATCAAACATTTCATTCACCCACATAATAGTTACCATATCTGTGTCGCCTAAATTTTCAATATTATGTGTGTATCCTACTGGTATGTCTACAACTTCTAACTTGTCGCCAGAAACGTAATATTCAATAATTTCATCATCATTAACATGTCTAAAACGAATTACCCCTTTACCTGATACGACTAGAAATTTTTCGTTTTTAGTATGATGCCAGTGATTACCTTTAGTAATACCTGGTTTAGAAATATTTACAGAAACTTGACCACGATCCGGTGTTTTTATAAATTCTGTAAAAGAACCCCTATCATCCACATTCATAAGTAAGGGATAACTAAAGTCTGTACTAGGTAGATAGCTTAAATACGTACTATACAAATTTTTTTCAAACAAGTTATCTAATTTCGGCAATGTTCGATCGAGACGCGACTGTTTGAACTTGTATAATAAATCTACAATTTCTCCCAATGTCACTTTAAATACATTTGGTACTGTAGGTACGCCATTTTCAATCGTTGGATTTCCTTCAATAGCACGTTTTATTTCAGCGACGATATCATCCACGTAGTTTAGCGTTAGTTCAACGTCCCGATTATTAACTTGAATCTCTTCGTTACGTGCAATTTTGTAACAAAATGTTGCTATAACTGAGTTATAATTTGGCTTACACCACTTGCCGAATAAATTTGGCCAGCGATAAATATAAACCGTATTCCCATACTCTTCGGCATATTGTCTTAATAGCTGTTCACCTTGCAACTTACTTTCACCATAAGGATTATCTTGTATTGCTTGTATTGAAGACGATAATAATATCGCTGGCTTTTTCGTATTTCTAGTTAATATATCAAGTACATGATCTAAATAACTCACGTTTCCTAAACTGAATTCTTTGTCGTGTTCAGGTCGATTAACTCCCGCTAAATGTACGACAAAATCTGCTTTCAACAACGCTGACTCTAATTCTTCCTCTTTAGTTTGTCGATGTACTTCGAAAATATGATGATCTGTCGTTGATGTTAAATCTGCTTTCAAGTTTTTTCCTACAAAACCTTTTGCTCCTGTAATTACAATATTCAACGTCAATCTCTCCTATCTCATTGAAGCTTTATAATCATTCAATTCGTTTCTAACATATTCTAGTGTTAAAAGTTTTTCTTTTATCTCTTCCACCGTTAAAATATGTGTATTATCGGAGTTATATTCATAAGATTGCGTAATCTTTTCGTTACCGGTTTCAACATAATTACTATAATTTAAATCTCTGGAGTCTGCCGGCACTCTAAAATAATCACCCATATCTTCACATTGTGCGTATTCTTCTCTCGTCAACAATGTTTCTGCTTTTTTCTCTCCATGTCGCGTACCAATGATTTCAATTGCATTATCAGCTTCAAACAATTCTAATAATGCGGTCGCAAGATCCCCTACCGTTGAACTTGGTGCTTTTTGAACCATGATATCGCCTGTCTCTGCATGCTTAAATGCATGAACAACTAGTTCTACCGCATCTTCTAAACTCATTAAAAATCTTGTCATATCAGGATCTGTAATCGTTAAAGGTTCTCCAGCTTTGATTTTATCGATAAACAAAGGAATTACTGAACCTCTTGAAGCCATCACATTGCCGTATCTTGTACCGCAAATAAGCGTTTGTTCACTACGAATATTTCTTGATTTGGCTACGAATACTTTTTCCATCATTGTTTTCGAAATACCCATAGCATTAATAGGGTACGCTGCCTTATCTGTAGATAAACATATGACTTTTTTAACATTTTGATGAATAGCACTTTGTAAGACATTTTCTGTACCAATAATATTTGTCTTCACTGCCTCAACTGGAAAGAATTCACATGACGGCACTTGTTTTAAAGCTGCTGCATGGAATACGTAATCAACATCTCGCATTGCTGTTTCTACACTTTGACTATCACGCACATCACCAATGTAGAACTTTAATTTTGAATTATTATATTTTTTTCGAATGTCATCTTGTTTTTTCTCATCGCGTGAAAAAATACGAATTTCTTTAATATTAGAATCTAAAAACCGTTTCATAACAGCATTACCGAATGATCCTGTGCCCCCAGTAATTAATAAAATTTTGTCATCGAACATAATTATCTCCCTTTTTGCCATTGGCATAGTTAATAATTTTTTCTTTACTAAAGTCATTGACGATGTCTTGAATAATCGCTTCAACTTCATTACATTTCATATGTTGTACTTTGCCACGATAAATTTTTTCAAATACTTGTTCAGGATGAACCTCATCTTTATTCATAAGCTCTTCAAACATTTTTTCACCGGGTCTAATCCCTGTATAAGTAATGCGTATGTCGTCTTCTTTTTTACCACTTAGCTTAATTAAATTACGTGCCAAATCTACAATTTTCACTGGTTCTCCCATGTCTAGCACAAATACTTCGCCACCTTCTGCTAATGCACCTGCCTGCAAAACTAGTCTAGAAGCTTCAGGAATTGTCATAAAGTAACGTGTCATTTCAGGATGTGTCACAGTAACTGGCCCACCTTCTTCAATTTGACTTTTGAAAAGTGGAATTACAGATCCTCTCGATCCAAGTACATTACCAAATCTCACTGCAACAAAATTTGTTCGATGCGTTTCATCATTTAAACTTTGAATAATCATTTCTGCAATTCGCTTTGAAGCTCCCATGACATTAGGCGGATTAACGGCTTTATCCGTAGAAATCATAACGAATTTCTTTACCTCTGCATTTTTAGCAGCTTCAGCAGTATTTTTCGTACCTAAAATATTATTACGTACTGCTTCTTCAGGGTTGTCTTCCATTAACGGTACGTGCTTGTGTGCTGCTGCATGATAAACTGCGTATGGTTTATACATTTCCATAATTTCAAACATACGCGCTCTATTTTGCACATCCGCTATAATAGGAACGATATCAACATTTTTTCCGAAGCGATTTCGCAATTCACGATTGATTAAATAAATACTGTTTTCACCATGGCCAAGTAGAATAATACGTTCTGGATAGAAATTACAAACTTGTCTACAAATTTCTGATCCTATTGAACCACCTGCACCCGTAACTAAAATAGTTTTATTCGTCAATTCATTTGATATCATATCCATATCTAATTCAACAGGATCTCTGCCTAGTAAATCTTCTACTTCAACTTTTTTCAGTTGGTTCACTTCTAACTCACCAGACATGACGTCTTCTATATTTGGCATTTTCAATAACTCAACGCCATCCATATGGCAAATATTATTAATTTCTTTCAAACGCTCTTGACCAATAGTTGGAATTGCAATGATGATTTTTTTAATCTTATATTTCCTCACTAGTTCTGGAATATCCGCAATTTTACCTTGGACTTTTACACCCTCAGTAATTGTGATATTGCGTTTATGTTCGTCATCATCGACTGCTAATACCGGTTCAAGTTTCATTTCGTCACTTTTCAACATTTGTCTAATCAGCATTGAACCTGCTTGACCAGCACCAACAACTAAAGTTGGCTTCTTATTAAATGACTTACCTCCAAGGTATTTCCGATAAATACGCCAAAATAACCTTGAGCCGCCTATTAAAATCAAGTGCATCATCCAAGTAATTAAATACAATCTAAAAAACGGTCTATTGCCTGTAACAATTGTCACGACCACCATCGTAATAACGATAGATGTCGTCACAGCTTTAACAATTAATATCAATTCACTCACACTGGCATATTCCCACGCTCGATGATACATATTAAAAATAAAAGCTGAAATATGATGCGATATGAATAGTGATATAGCTGCCAATATTAATAATTTGACAGAATATGTTTTGAAATACGGTTCTAAAATGTAATAACTTACGAATACTGAAAATGTCACTATCAGTGAATCGATTAATGCTAGTATTAAAAGCCGCAATTTCACAGATAAATGTGCCATAAAACCCCTCATTTGCTGTTTATAACCCAAACCATCTTTTCTGTTTATAATCTTGTTGTGGCATTCGTTTAGGAATTTTTTTATCATCAACAACTAACTTCGCATTACTAATAAATCCGTTCATATCTTCATAATAATCACGTAATTTCTTATCATTAAATAAGTCTTTCATTAAGAACGGTCTGATTTCTGTGTTATGCGCATCTGAACCGATGAAATGTGTCAGATTGTTTTCAATCATTTGAATTGCTAATTTTCTAATTTTTTTACCGGAAATACCCGCTAATGATGCTGTTGTCACTTGACTTAAAGCACCTTTGTTAATTAAATCGTATAGTATGTCAAGGTTTTGACTTATTGCTTTATTCCGCTCTGGATGTGCAATAATCGGTACAAAGCCTTTACTCTGTAATTCGAAAAATAATTGATCAGTATAGTGTGGAACTTCATTTGATGGAAATTCTATTAGTAAATAGCGTGAATCATTAATACTGGTAATAACTTTTCGATCAATATCATTAAGGATTTGATCGGTAATTCTTATTTCCTGACCATAATAAAACTTTAGATTTAGTGCTTGTACTTCCTCTAAGCTTTCAATATGGTTTAAACATGATTTCACTTTTTCTATAGGTGTGGTATATCGAGGATGTAAGTGATGTGATGTTACAATGATTTCTGTAACACCTTGTGTTGTCGCTTGTTTTAAAAGATCCACCATCTCTGTTTCATTTGTCGGACCGTCATCGATATTAGGCAATATATGGTTATGAATATCAATCATACTTATTCATCTCCATAATAGTGATAATAACTAGAAGATTTATCTACTTTTGCCTTATTTAAAATGACGCCTAGAATGTTACTGCCTGCTTTTTCCATAAGTGTTTTAGCTTTTTTAACTTCATTTTTATCATTTTTTTCACTATCAATTACTAACAGACTATCTTTAATAGCACGCGCATATAGTTGTGCATCAGTCACGGTATTAACTGGCGGTGTATCGACAATAATAATGTCGTAACGTTTATTAAACATATCAACTAATTCTTTGAACCTTTCAGACCCAATTAACTCAGATGGATTTGGAGGTACAGGACCAGCTGTTAGTAAATCTAAATTATCAATTTCTGTCGACGTAATTGCTTCTGACATAGTCGTTCTACCAATGATTAAGCTTGATAGTCCATTATTATTTTGCTCATTAAAAATATAATTTTGTGTTGGTTTACGCATATCGCCGTCAATAACTAACGTCTTATAGCCTGCTTGTGCATAAGTAATCGCTACATTCGATACAACTGTACTTTTACCTGCACCAGGCTTTTCAGAAGTAACCAACAAGCGCTTTACTTCACCATTTGCTTTTGAAAACATGATGTTTGAACGTATACCTCGAAACTTTTCACTAATTGTTGATTTTGGTTTTTCATACACAAATAGTGTTGTTGTCGTATTTTCCTTTTTTGACATAAGTAGCAACCATCCTTAATTAAATTTTTGAATTGAACCCAATACAGGCAATCCTAATTCTTTCTCTACATCTTCTTCATCTTTAATTCGCTTATCGAAAATTACTTTGAAGAAGATATATATAAGCGCGACAACTAATCCTAAAAAGAATGCACCGATTAGATTCACTACAGTTTTTGGTGCGACTTTAACTGCTGTACCGTCTGCTTTAGATAAAATTGATACGTTATCCACACTCATAATCTTCGGAATTTGTTTACTTGTAACTTTAGCGAAGCTATTCGCAATTTTTTCCGAATCTTGTTTATGACCACTTTTAACTTGGATGTTGATAAGTTGTGTATTTTCTTGGTTTGTAATTGTCAACATACTCGATAATTTAGATGGTGAATACTTATCATCTAAGTCCTTTGACACCTCATCTAAAATTCTAGGACTTTTAACAATTTCTTTATACGTATTTACAAGTTGAATATTACTTTGAACCTCTTGCGCCATAAACTGAGGATTGTCTCCCTTAGTTTGATTCACTAAAATTTGAGTATTAGCTTGATATTTAGGTGATAAGACGAAAAATGTAACAATAGCGCTAATAATTAAAAATAATAGCGGTAAAATAATTAAAATCTTCAAGTTTTTTTGTAATACTTCTTTAATTTTTGTTAATTCTAATGTACTTTCCATTATTTACCTCCCTTAAAAATTTTCATTAAAATTGGTATTATATATATAGTATTTACATATTACATATCGTTTAAAAAATTAATTACTTTTAAACCGCATTATTTTCGCCTTTTTATTTATATGAAATTAAAAATAATTATACTCTAAAGTAGTAATAGTTTGTGAAATGAGTATCAATCTTAATATTTTCTTTATTTAAAAAAATGATTGTCTAGTTTGTATCTCTCTGAAGATTTGGCAATAAATAAAAGCCGATAACCGTATAATGATTATCGACTTAAAGTTTATGTGGTATTTTTTACTTTTGTAATTTCAGGTGAGTTAGATGATTATTATCAGATAGATTATTGCTTATAATCATATGATGTTTGAATGATATCTTTGATTTCACTGATTAGCGCTTCTTTAGGATTAGCAGTTGTACACTGATCTTCAAATGCGAGCTCTGCCATTCTATCAATTGACTCATTTAATTCTTCTTCAGACACACCTTGCGATTTCAAATTCATTTCAATTCCGACTGATTGACCTAATTCGTAGACAGCTTTAGCTAATGATTCTACGAGTGCTTCTGTCGTATTACCTTTTAATCCTAAGAATTTGGCAATATCTGCATAATCTGTATCTGCTCTGAAGAACTCATATTTAGGGAATAATGCATGTTTTTGCGGGTCTTTAGCATTATAACGGATAATATGCGGTAGTAATATCGCATTCGCTCTACCATGCGGAATACCATATTCCCCACCAATTTTATGCGCAATTGAGTGTGCAATGCCTAAGAATGCATTTGCAAATGCCATACCAGCCAAAGTTGATGCGTTATGCATTTTCTCTCTTGAAACTTTATCACCTTTTTCAACAGATGATTTTAAATATTCGAACGTCAATTTAATCGCTTGTAGACTCAAACCTCTTGTGTAATCTGAAGCCATTACAGATACATATGATTCCATGGCATGCGTTAGTACATCCATTCCTGTATCTGCTGTAACGCTTTTTGGCACACTCATCACAAATTGAGGGTCAATAATTGCAACGTCAGGTGTTAAAGCAAAATCAGCCAACGGATATTTTACATTTGTTTCACTATCTGTGATAACTGCAAATGGTGTTACTTCTGAACCTGTACCTGATGTCGTAGGGATACAAATGAACGTCGCATTTTCAGGCATGCCTATTTTATAAGTACGTTTACCGATGTCTAGGAACTTTTGTTTAGCACCGAAGAATGATGTCTCAGGGTGTTCAAAGAACATCCACATTGCTTTTGCAGCATCCATCGCTGAACCACCACCAAGTGCAATGATTGTATCCGGTTGGAAATCAACCATCATTTCCAGACCTTTATATACTGTATTAGTTGATGGATTCGGTTCGACTTCGCTAAAGATTTTAATTTGAGGCTGTTCCGTTCTTTGTCTTAATACATTCTCAACTGTTTTTGTATAACCGAATTCGACCATACCAGGGTCACAGACAATCATCACTTTTTCAATCTTGTCCATTGTTGTTAGACTCATGATTGCATTTTCTTCAAAATAAATTTGAGCAGGCACCTTGAAAATTTGAGTATTATTACGTCGTTTAGCAATCGTTTTAATGTTTAATAAATCTGTCGCACTAACATTATGTGAAATTGAGTTTCTACCGTACGAACCACAACCTAATGTTAAAGACGGAATCAATTCGTTATACATATCACCAATACCTCCAACCGCTGATGGTGTATTTACAAGTACACGACAAGCTTTCATTCTTAGTCCAAAATCTTTTTGTAATGTTTCATCTTCTGTATGGATAACGGCTGTGTGTCCTAATCCACCAAAATGTAGTGTGTCTTCACAAATTTGAAATGCTTGTTTTGTAGATTGGGCTTTTACTAAGGCTAATACTGGAGATAATTTTTCACGAGATAACGGATAGTCTGAACCTACACCGCTAATTTCAGCTATGATAAGTTTTGTATTTTCGGGGACAGGTATACCTGATAATTCAGCTATTTCAACTGCAGATTTACCGACAATATCAGGCTTAATACCTGTTTTTTGTTCATTCATAATTGCATTTTCTAAGCGTTGTAATTCATCTTTTTTAACAAAATATGCTTGATGTGCTTTAAATTCATTAGTAACGTCTTTATAAATTTCTTTATCAATGACTACAACTTGTTCAGAAGCACAAATCATACCATTATCAAATGTTTTTGAACCAATGATATCATTTACTGCACGCTTAATGTGTGCTGTTTTTTCAATGTAAGACGGCACGTTACCTGGTCCCACACCTAATGCCGGTTTACCAGTTGAATATGCAGACTTAACCATGCCCGAACCACCTGTTGCTAGAACTAATGCAATACCTTTGTGATTCATTAATTGTTTTGTTGCTTCGATAGAAGGCACTTCAATCCATTGAATAATATCTTTAGGTGCACCTGCCTTCATTGCCGCTTCTAATACAACTTCTGCTGCACGCTTCGACGATTCTTGCGCACTTGGATGGAATGCAAAAATGATTGGATTTCCTGTCTTAATTGCAATCATCGCTTTAAAAATAGTTGTCGACGTAGGATTTGTTGTTGGCGTAACACCACAAATAACACCAATTGGTTCCGCTACATACGTTAATCCTTTTTCTTTATCTTCACCAATAATCCCTACTGTCTTATTGTCTTTTATTGAATTCCATATATATTCAGAAGCGTATAAATTTTTAATCGCTTTATCTTCGTATATACCTCTTCCAGTTTCTTCATGTGCTAATTTTGCTAGCACCATATGTTGATCAACAGCTGCTAAACTCATTTGATGAACAATATGATCAATTTCTTCTTGTGACTTTTTAGATAATGCTTCTAATGCTTTTTTCCCTTTGTCAGCTAGAGCATCAATCATAATTGCCACTTCTTGTTCTTTCGATCCACGATTTTCTTTTTCAGGTATAGTTAACATATACAACCACTCCTTTATACTTTGTGAATTATTTCACAAACATTATAGTACATGTCTCTCAGGATATAAAGAAAATTCTATACAAAAAAGTTTAATTTCGAATATTATTTGAACAAATATCAAATTTTAAAATAAATGTTTTCATGAAATCATTGTTATTTCGGTGTTTTTAGAATGATTTTATAATCATAATTTTTTCAATGACATAATTTATTCATAATTATATATTTAATTCTGAATATTCTTTAATAGCCTAAAAAGCTTGTTATATCGCACAAAACACAACATTAAAAGGTCCTTGTCGATACCTATCAACAGATGTTACAAATAAAAAACCTCGAACTGAAATGATGTTCTTTTCAGATCGAGGTTTAAATATTGGTGCCTTATTTATATAGATTCGTTATATTATATTCTCTATTTTCATTAACATAATCCTTAAAGAGTTTTAAATTAATACCTGCTAGATGATTCAAAAATGTTTCATCAACTTTTAAATAATTCAATAATTTTTGTGGTGTCAGTATATTTCTATCAAAATACAACTTTAATAAACTATTCATTTTGACAGGACGTGACATTTCAATCACGTCGTCTAAAGGCTCTTTACTTTTATAGCCTTTTTTATTTAATGATGCCCAAAAATATCTGTACTGAGTACTAGACATTAGACCTAGATAATAGGCTCTCATTGCAATTGCTTGTATAGAAACATACCATTTTTCTTTCAATACAGCTAAATAATCAGGATTTGATTTTTTTGTCATTTGATCAAAGTCCTTTTTAAACGCTTCTTCAGGTAGTAAAAATTCAGAGGCGAAAATATCTGCCTCATGTTCAATTGTCTTATATTCTTCAGGAGATAATAAGTCGAATTGAATATGACGATGTAGAACGAGATGTCCCAGCTCATGTGCAAGATCAAAATTCCTTCTAACTGCTACCCCCTTATTTGTACCCAGTATAATAAAAGGTGTCAGATCTTTACTCCAAAAACTATATGCGTCTATGCTATCATTAATTCGCTTTTCGTATATAACTATACCCGCTTTTTCAAGCATAAATAATAGTGCTTCATTGCTTTCGTCTTGAAGAATTTTAGCCCTCACAACTTTAGCAATTTCTTTTATGCTTTCTTTTTTATTTAGTGATTCTAAATTACCATTCAACAAGTCATCTAAATTATTTATTAACGATAAAATAATATTATCCGGTATCTTTACAAAGGAAAATAAGTAGTTAGTTAAATTAGATAAATACATTGCTTGATAATATTGCTTATTTAATAGTTTCGTAGATACTTTATAATTTTTTGCTCTAAAAGCTATACTATGTTTATCGACAGAATTTATTAGGAGCTCTTCGGGCTGCTCGCTAATAAAGTAGCTAGATTTAACATTAAAAATAGATGTCATATCATAAATTTTATTAATTTCTGGCATCATATTTTTTGTTTCATATTGCCAAATTGCTTGTTCACTTACATTTATTTTTTCTGATAATTCTTTTCTACTTAGAGCATTAAGCTTTCTCACGTATTCTAAATTCTTGCCAATAAACATTAACTTCACCTTTCGCTTTCAATCATATCGTTATCTTCATCGATACTGATACCAAATGCATGTTCCACATCTATGAATTCTAACTCTCCATCGTTTTTAAGTACTTCTAACTCTTCTTCGTCAATATGATAATCTTCTCTTTCTACTATTACTTTTTCTATTAACTCTGTCAAATCATCAACCATAATTGCAGAATTTGTTTCTGGATTTGGTAACCATTGTTTGATTGCAGCTAATTGCTTTGATTCTTTATCAATACGATATGTAATAATTAAAAAATAAGAATTAATATCTCTATTACTGCCTTCTTTTATATTAAATAATATACTATCTGCAGTCATTTGATGCCTAATTTCAAAATCTTCTCCAACAGTATCAAAATTAATATCCGTATTCTTAGCCATAAGTACCTCTAGATAGTTTTTACTTTTTTGATTTTTATCAGCAACTAAACTCTTCCCTACGCTTACATTTTTTCATCAAAGTAATCTTCATTTTTCAATATAAACATGATATTATTTTTCTCTTCATCTTTATTAAATATAAACTTTAAATACTTCCATGATGGTCCAGCATTTTCTTTAATATACTTAACAAAATTTTCCAAATGCTTAGCAACTTGATTTTCAATATGATTAGATTTGGTGTACACATAGGCATCACTAATCACCATACGTTTCTTGACTTCATTTCTCTCATTAACATAGTCCTTATATCCCGCGATAATTCCTTTAACAATAGATTCTCTTACTTCTTGTTTAATTGTTTCCCAATTAATCACTTCCTAATATTAAGCTATATAAAATATAAGCCTTATTTTTTGTAAAATTAATATTTCCCTTAAATTATATTGGTGTTTTAGGGTGATTAGTTTAAACAAAAACAAAAACTTACCCGATTAAAATCAAGTAAGTTTTTAATATATCCGTCACTTTTCAACTTTAAAATCAACAACTTGCGGGATGCGCATCAAATTATTATTTGATAAAAAACCAATAAGTAATTGTGCGCCTTCAACTTGAATATCTTTTACAACTGGCGCGTCGATATACATATCATACTGACCACCGCCAACTGCACGATAATTATTTACACAAATTGTATATGTCTGCTTTAAATCAACTGCGTGACCTTGAATCACCATATTGCTCACACGTTGTCCCTTTGGTCTTCCAACATGAATGGTATAACTTACGCCACCATATATATCATAATTAAAGTGTTGTGGTTTGGGTTCAAGGAAGTCTGCACTCACACTTACTTCATCATTTTTCACGTCAAAATATTCTGCTGATCGTTCAATGGCTTCTTTAAGTTTGGCACCACTTACAGCTAAAACTTTAAATGTATTTGGAAATGGGTAATTGTTAATAACATCTCGCATCGTCACGACTTGCTTGAAACCACTAGCAGAATCAAACAAAGCTGTACAGGCAACATCTGCTCCACTTTTTTCTAATAAAGCGTAATTCATAAAATTTGTAAAAGGATGCGGAGCTACACGTGCCTCAAATGCATGATTAATCGTCATATCATATGGCAATGTAGTAATTTCGTAATCTAACCAGTCCTCTAACTGCTTTCGTATATGTTGGTCATCTTCATCAATAGTAAATGTGGGATCATCTATAACAGGAAGTAATTCACATGATTCAACGGATAGATTTTCATATTCATCAGTACTCAAGACAACTTTTCCTACAGTTGTACCTCTTGTACCAGGTTGAATCACAGCCGTATCCTTAAACCTTTCAGCAATTTGTCGATGCTGGTGACCCGTAATAAAGATATCTATATCTTTAGAAAATGCTTCTAACATGGCATATCCTTCATTTTCACCCGTTAACACTTCGGTCGGCATACCACTTTCTAAATCCTTTTCAAATCCACCATGGTAACAAACCACAATGATATCTGCATGTCGCTTCATTTCAGGTAAGTGTTGTTGAAGTGTTTCAAAAGCACTATGAAACGTAAGTGACTGAATATGCTCTGGTTGTTCCCAATGGGGAATAAATTGTGTCGTTAAACCTATCACACCAACCGTTTGATCTCCAACCTGAAAATACTGCACACCGTTATCAGTCAATGTACTATCATTTTCATAAATATTAGCGCACAAAACTGGATAATTGAGTCTGCGTAAAGTGTCTTTTAAGTATGGTAATCCATAATTAAATTCATGATTACCAAGCGTACCAAAGTTGAATGCCATTCGATTATAAAAATCAACTAAAGGCTGGCTACTGCCGCTATGCGCGATTAAGTAATTACAAAATGGTGACCCTTGCAAAAAATCACCATTATCTATTTTAAAACTTTGGTCATACTGCCTTCTGTCTTGTTCTATAACATGATTCGCTAGTAACAATCCCATAGGTTGATATTGATTTCTACTCGTAAAATCTGTTGGGAAAATATAACCATGTACGTCACTCACGACATAAAATGCTATGTTTGACATCCTCACTCACTCCTTCAATCACAAACATCTTTCTTATTTCTATTATATATTTATTTGAAGTCTGTTGTAATCAAGGTTTTGTCACCGAGTTTTAAACGGATCTTTGAACCTTCCATACTTTCAAGTACTTTAGCATTGACCTTAATTGTGGCATTTCCGTTTTCATCTGCTTTAACTGTTGGCAAAGTACTGTAACCTGGCGGGTTATAATCGTTATCTTTACTTGAAAATTGTCCGATTTGACGTCCGCCTTCTTTGTAAATACCAACTCTAAGATTTTCAAGTGTTTGATTTGCTTCAAATCCTTTTAAATGTATTGTCACTTCAAATGGCTCATTTACAGAAACATTTTGCGGGATATCAAATGATACTTTTTCGGTCTGATTTGGTGGCGTATGATCATCTGGTGTGTTTGGCTGAGGATCCGAGCCTTTTTCACTGCCATAACTACCTGCTTTAAATGTTGTTGGGTCATACCATTTATAACCACTCGGCGGTTGTGACCATGGCTCTTTTTCAGGCTCAGTTGAAAGCTCTGGTCGTTCAAAATCAAGCAACTTAGTCTTTGTATCTAATGTTAGGCCACTCGCCTTAAGTGATTTCCCATCATTATCTTTAGACATCCAAGCCGTTATATTATTTAATAGCTTACCGTTGTCTTGTTCTTTAAAACCATCATATGTTTTCTTCTTTTCTCCATTATCTTCTCTTACATATTTGGGCGAACTATCTTCCACAAGTGATGAATCACCGATAAATGCTGCTTTACCTTTTCCAACTTTAGAAATTGCTACATAGGGACCTTCTGCTTTACCGCCCCCATTATAAATACCTTGATCTACAGCATGAGACCATTTACTTTTCGCTGGCAATTGTTCTGGTGTATGCACAATACCTTTTGCTTTCTCTGGATTAGTAATTGCTAATGTCGATCCAGCATGCATAGATACAGATTTCACACCTTCAGTAATACCGAAACTTTCTTTTGAAGAAACAATATTGCTCGTATTTAAATCACCTAGTGCATTATATCGAAAACGTACGCCAAAGTTTGTAGATAACCAATCTGAACTTTTCACACCTTGCATTGCAGTAGAACTTTTTTCTTCTGCATTCATACCTTTCGACATATCTTCATACGCTCCACGTCGATAACCATTCATTGCCTCTGATGAATCAATACGATTTAAATTTCGGTCAGCATTGTAATGATCTGAAATAAAGACAACATTTCCCCCTTGTTTCACATAGTTAACAATTGCTGCCTGTTCTGATTCTTTGAAAGGAATGTTAGCCTCAGGAATTACAAATATTTTGGAACTTTTCAAACTTGCTTCTGTTATGTTCGAATGACCATCAACAGCTTTAACGTCATAACCTTGTTTTTGTATTGAATCCGCATAATCTGAAAATGCACCATCACTAACCCAATCTGCAGCACCAGCTGTTTGACCATGAGAACGATCGAATAATACCGTTCGCTGTTGCTTTGTAGGTTGCGATTCATGCGTTATAACTAAAGATTGCGGTAAAGCACTTAATGATACCGTTGCAACAATTGCAGAGACAGTTAATGACTTATATATTTTTTTCATTTTGTGAGGCTCCTTTTAAAATAAATTTGTTCTTGAATTATAGGATAAATATATGTTTGAAATGGGCAATTTAACGAAAAATTTACAAAATCTTATCAAACTCTTAAAGAAAGTTATTAAAATTCATTTTTATAAAATACTTTTCCACATTTAAATGTGGTACGCTATAAGTGTAATTTCATTGCATACATATTACACGATTAAGAATGTGAAGGGGACAGTTATCAAATGAAAAAATTTAAGTGTTTATTTGTATTAATGTTAGCAGTCATTGTTTTTGCGGCAGCATGTGGAAATTCAAGTTCTTTAGATAATCAAAAGAACGCTAGTAATGATTCGGATTCTAAATCAGGAGGATACAAACCTAAAGAATTAACAGTACAATTTGTACCTTCGCAAAATGCTGGAACATTAGAGGCTAAAGCAAAACCATTAGAAAAATTACTATCTAAAGAATTAGGGATTCCAGTTAAAGTGTCTGTATCAACTAACTACAATACAATTGTTGAAGCTATGAAGTCTAAAAAAGTTGATGTTGGTTTCTTACCACCAACGGCATACACATTAGCACATGATCAAAAAGCAGCTGATTTATTATTACAAGCACAACGTTTTGGTGTAAAAGAAGATGGTTCAGCAAGTAAAGAACTTGTAGATAGTTATAAATCAGAAATTCTTGTTAAAAAAGACTCAAAAATTAAAAGCTTGAAAGATTTAAAAGGTAAGAAAATTGCCTTACAAGATGTAACATCAACTGCTGGATATACATTCCCACTTGCGATGTTAAAAAACGAAGCAGGTATTAATGCAACTAAAGATATGAAAATTGTGAATGTTAAAGGTCATGACCAAGCAGTTATCTCATTATTAAATGGAGATGTAGATGCTGCGGCTGTATTTAACGATGCACGTAATACTGTGAAAAAAGACCAACCAAATGTATTTAAAGACACACGAATTTTAAAATTAACACAAGCTATTCCGAATGACACAATTTCTGTAAGACCAGATATGGATAAAGATTTCCAAGAGAAATTGAAAAAAGCTTTTATAGACATTGCTAAATCAAAAGAAGGTCACAAAATTATTAGCGAAGTTTATTCACATGAAGGATACACAGAAACGAAAGATTCAAATTTCGACATTGTAAGAGAGTACGAAAAATTAGTTAAAGATATGAAATAATCATTATTTAACCAATGAATCATTATCGAATTTGGTATTAAAAGCTTTCGATCAATAGATATATTCTAGATTAATATTGAAAAGCTAGGCGCTAAACTGAAACAGATATAGAAAGGTGTCGCTGTACATTTGAAATCATTTGTACACAGAAACCCAATGTCTATGATATTTCAGTTTACCTTGGCTTTTCTTTATTAAAGAAAGGTGTCAAACATGAGTCAAATCGAATTTAAAAACGTCAGTAAAGTCTATCCTAACGGTCATGTAGGTTTGAAAAATATTAACTTAAATATTGAAAAAGGTGAATTTGCAGTCATTGTCGGACTATCTGGTGCCGGTAAATCCACGTTATTAAGATCTGTAAATCGTTTGCATGATATCACGTCAGGTGAAATTTTCATCCAAGGCAAATCCATCACTAAAGCCCATGGTAAAGCATTATTAGAAATGCGCCGAAATATAGGTATGATTTTCCAACATTTTAATTTAGTTAAACGGTCAAGTGTATTACGAAATGTACTAAGTGGACGTGTAGGTTATCACCCTACTTGGAAAATGGTATTAGGTTTATTTCCAAAAGAAGACAAAATTAAAGCAATGGATGCACTAGAACGGGTCAACATCTTAGATAAATATAATCAACGCTCTGATGAATTATCAGGTGGCCAACAACAACGTATATCTATTGCACGTGCGCTATGCCAAGAATCCGAAATTATTCTTGCAGATGAACCAGTTGCTTCATTAGACCCATTAACAACGAAACAGGTTATGGATGATTTAAGAAAAATCAACCAAGAATTAGGCATTACAATTTTAATTAATTTACATTTTGTTGACTTAGCAAAAGAATATGGCACACGCATCATTGGTTTACGTGATGGTGAGGTTGTCTATGATGGTCCTGCATCTGAAGCAACAGATGACGTATTTAGTGAAATATATGGACGTACAATTAAAGAAGATGAAAAGCTAGGAGTGAACTAACATGCCTTTAGAAATACCTACAAAGTATGACTCCCTTTTAAAGAAAAAGGTTTCTTTAAAAACGAGTTTTACCTTCATGTTAATCATTGTGCTTATCATTTGGAGCTTCATTTATACGGGGTTTAATTTTGGAGATTTAATGATAGGAATACCTCAAATAGGTGATCTATTCAAACAAATGATTCCACCTGATTTCGAGTATTTACAACAAATTACAACGCCAATGTTAGATACCATTCGAATGGCTATCGTAAGTACAGTATTAGGTAGCATCGTTTCAATACCAATTGCGTTATTATGTGCTAGCAATATCGTTCATCAAAAGTGGATTTCAATACCCTCGCGTTTTATTTTAAATATAGTTCGTACTATACCGGATTTGCTATTAGCAGCAATCTTTGTGGCTGTATTTGGAATCGGTCAAATTCCAGGGATATTAGCATTGTTTATTTTAACTATCTGTATTATTGGAAAATTATTATATGAATCATTGGAAACGATAGATCCAGGTCCAATGGAAGCAATGACGGCTGTTGGCGCTAATAAAATAAAATGGATTGTTTTCGGTGTTGTACCACAAGCCATATCGTCATTTATGTCATACGTATTATATGCATTTGAAGTAAATATACGTGCTTCAGCTGTTCTTGGATTAGTCGGCGCTGGCGGTATTGGATTGTTTTATGATCAAACACTTGGTTTATTTCAATATCCAAAAACAGCAACGATTATTTTATTTACTTTAGTTATCGTCGTCGTCATTGATTACATCAGTACGAAAGTGAGGGCACATCTCGCATGACACAGGAAATAGCAAAATATAATGTTCACACAAAAGCACACAAACGAAAATTGATTAAAAGATGGCTTATTGCAATTGTCGTCTTAGCTATTATCATCTGGGCATTTGCAGGTGTACCAAGTTTAGAACTTAAAAGTAAATCATTAGAAATCTTAAAATCCATATTCAGCGGATTATTCCATCCTGATATCAGCTATATCTATATACCAGATGGCGAAGACTTATTACGTGGTTTACTTGAAACCTTTGCGATAGCCGTTGTAGGTACTTTCATCGCCGCAATTATCTGTATTCCATTAGCATTTCTAGGTGCAAATAATATGGTAAAGCTACGCCCAGTTTCAGGTGTTAGCAAATTTATTTTAAGTGTTATACGTGTCTTCCCAGAAATTGTAATGGCACTTATATTTATCAAAGCTGTTGGCCCAGGTTCATTTTCAGGTGTATTAGCTTTAGGTATCCATTCCGTAGGTATGCTTGGGAAACTTTTAGCTGAAGATATTGAAGGTCTAGATTTCAGTGCTGTAGAATCATTAAAGGCCAGTGGTGCGAATAAGATTAAAACACTCGTATTTGCAGTCATACCACAAATTATGCCTGCCTTTCTATCACTCATACTTTATCGCTTTGAACTAAACTTACGTTCAGCTTCTATACTAGGGCTAATTGGAGCTGGTGGTATCGGGACACCACTCATATTTGCCATTCAAACACGTTCTTGGGACCGTGTAGGTATTATATTAATCGGTTTAGTACTAATGGTCGCAATTGTCGATTTAATTTCCGGTGCAATCCGAAAACGTATTGTTTAACATTGAATCAAGATACTCCTAAATAAGAGGTACTACCGTCTTACGTTTCTCTATTATATTAAAACAGCAGTGAAGAAAACTATTATTATAGTTAACTTCACTGCTATTTTTATAATATCTAAATTTATTCTATTTTAATTCCTTTAAATAACTTTTACCGAACTCTGGTAATGTTACGTTGAAATTATCTGCTATAGTTGCACCGATAGAACTGAATGTAGTATCACTTTCTAGTGCATGACCACCTTTAAATTTCGGACTGTACATAATTACTGGGATATATTCTCTCGTATGGTCCGTACCTGGCGCTGTCGGGTCATTACCATGGTCTGCTGTAATAATTACTAAATCGTCTTCTTTTAAGTTGCTAAACAGTTCTGGCAAGCGATCATCGAAATCTTTAATTGCTTGTGCATAACCCGGTTTATCACGACGATGACCGTATAATGCATCAAAGTCTACTAAGTTTAAGAAGCTAATACCTGTGAAATCTTTCTTAACAATTTTCATCAATTGATCCATACCGTCCATGTTACTCTTCGTACGAACCGCTTCTGTTACACCTTCACCATCATAAATGTCATTAATTTTACCGATGGCAATAACATCATAACCACCGTCTTTCAAATGATCTAAGACAGTTTTACCAAAAGGTTTTAACGCATAGTCATGTCGATTAGATGTACGTGTAAAGTTTCCTGGTTCACCAACATATGGACGTGCGATAATACGACCAATTAAATATTTAGGGTCTTTTGTCAACTCACGAACCTTTTCACAAATATCATATAACTCTTCTAATGGGATAATGTCTTCATGTGCAGCAATTTGCAATACTGGGTCTGCACTTGTATAAACAATTAAGTCACCAGTTTTCATTTGGTGCTCGCCCCACTCATCGATAATTTGCGTACCCGATGCCGGTTTGTTAGCAACAACTTTACGACCTGTCATTTCTTCAATTTGTTGAATTAACTCTTCAGGGAATCCATTAGGGTATACTTTAAAAGGCTGCATAATATTTAATCCCATAATTTCCCAGTGACCAGTCATTGTATCTTTACCAACTGAAGCTTCACTCAATTTAGTATAGTATGCTTCTGGTTGTTCAACTGCATTTACTACTGGTAATTTATCGATGTTCCCTAGACCTAACTTTTCAAGGTTTGGTAAAGTTTGATCGAAGCCTTCTAAGGTATGTCTTAAAGTATGTGAACCTTCATCTTTAAAATCAGCTGCGTCTGGCGCTTCACCAATACCTACTGAATCCATTACGATTAAATGTACACGATTAAATGGTCTTGTCATAGCTATCACTCCCAAATTTTATATATATTAGTAATCTGAATCTGCTTCTAAACCTTGCATAATTTGAACGCCTGCGCTCGCACCAATACGTGTCGCACCTGCTTCAACCATTTTATTGAAATCTTCTAAATTACGTACGCCACCTGATGCTTTTACTTCTACATCTGCACCTACTGTATCTTTCATTAATTTAACGTCTTCTGCAGTCGCACCGCCACCTGCAAAACCTGTTGAAGTTTTAACGAAGTCCGCACCAGCCGCTTTTGTTAATTCACTCGCTTTTACGATTTCGTCATGGTTCAACAATACCGTCTCAATAATCACTTTTACTGTGTGACCTTTCGCAGCTTTAACCACTGCTTCAATGTCTTGTTGTACATCATCAAAACGTCCATCTTTTAATGCGCCGATGTTGATGACCATGTCAATTTCATCTGCACCATTTTGAATTGCATCTTCTGTTTCAAATGCTTTCGTTGCCGTTGTCGACGCACCTAATGGGAATCCTATTACCGTACAAACTAGCACCTCTGAATCAGCTAGTCGCTCTGCTGCATATTTAACATGCGTTGGATTCACACATACAGATTTAAAATTGTATGCTTTCGCTTCATCGATGATTTGATCGATTTGCGTACGTGTTGACTCAGGCTTCAATAAAGTGTGATCTATATATTTCTCAAATTTCATACTTACTACTCCTCGTGTTATATAATCTCTTTATTTAATTTTACTATAAATACGAATATATCTCGCGAATTTATATCTATTTATTTTTCAGATTGTGTCCAACGATTTAAGATGACGAATAAAACTAATCCGACAATACTCATTAAACCTAAAATAATTAAAATAATACCGAAATGTGAACTTAATGCATCATTGCCTGGGAAATTTAATGCTTTAAAATCGATTAGAGCCGCAGCAATCGCAATACCTACAGATACCGCCACATTAATAATTAAATTATAAAAACCAATAGCCACACCTGTCATATTAAGATCTATTGTTTTAATGGCTTCGTTAAGTAAAGGTGCATACATTAAAGCAAAGCTACCTGCAAAGAATATCATAGAAATGACGAAGATTGAAATGTGATTACCTACTGCAAATGCAGGTAAAATCAAGCTCAGTGCGATTAAAATAATTGCTGTGATAATCGCTTGTTTTGAATTAAGATATTCGCTGATTTTACCACTTAGTGCACCAACGATGACTGCTACAATATAACCCGGTACTAATAACAGTGATGTTGTGTCTAGTTGAAGATGATAAATTTGTTCCATTATGAATGGGAACGTAAAAATATAACCCAATTGGATGGCATACATTACAAATACTATAAATAAAAATGAAGCATAACGTTTATTTTGGAAAAATGATTTGTTTACTAATGGACGTTGAGCATTTTTAATATATAGCGCAAAAACGATAATCGCAATTAAGGCACCAATCATATATAACCAATTAAAGTTCGTAATAAACAGCATGACTGTTGTAGCGATAGTTGCCACTAGAATTAAGCCAACAAAATCTAAATGAGCTTTATTTGTATTATTTTCTTTTGGTAATAATTTAAATAGGAATGGCAACGTAAATACTACGATTAATGCAATTAAAAACATATTTGTCCAGTGTAAATACGTAGAAATAAATCCACCTGATAATGTACCGATAACTAATGACAAGGAATAACTGCTCGTACTTAAGCCAAGGTAAGTCTTCTGGTCCTCTTTAGAAAGATACTTTGCAACATATATCACATATAATGTCTCTGCAGCAGCTAAACCTGCAGTTTGAATAATACGTCCAACTAAAAGTAATGCGAATTGATGTTGGAAAATGTAACCAATAATTGATCCGATAATGATTAATATCACGCCATAAATAAATAGTGTGCGTATACTAATGGCATCAGATAAAGAAGCGTATACTACAGCGCCAATACCAATTACTAAACCGGCTAATGTCGCTTGCCAACTTACTGTCGTTACAGAAATGTTTAAGTCATCAGCAATGGCTACAGAAATCAATTTAAATGAGTTGTCTATAACCAAACTGAATACAAATAAGAATAATAAAATAGGTACTGCTTTCTTTATTTTAGAATATTCAACATTCATAATCATCTACACCAATGACAGTGCAATTTCAATCATATCTGTAAATGCACGTTCCCTTTCCTCAGGTGTTGTTGACGTTTCATGAATTAAATGATCGCTCACTGTGAACACACCTAATGCTTCGACACCAGCGTAAATTGCATTCATGTATAATGCGGCTGATTCCATTTCTACACCTAAAATACCCATACGCATCCAACGTTCACTCGCTGTTGTATCCGCGTTATAGAAAATATCACTTGATAACACATTACCTACATGATGACGTACACCTTTGTCACGTGCTGTTTCAACTGCTTTTTCTAATAACTGATAAGAAGCAATTGGCGCAAAATGACCTGGTAATTGATATTGTTGAACGTAATTTGAATCAGTAGAGGCACCTTGTGCAATAATCACATCATATAAATCAATGTTTTCTTGCATCGCGCCACAAGAACCAACGCGAATTAATTTTTTACAACCAAATGTATGAATTAATTCATAAGAGTAAATGCCAATTGATGGCATACCCATTCCTGAACCCATGACAGAAACTTTTTTACCTTTATATGTTCCGGTAAAACCAAACATGTTTCGCACTGTATTGAACTGTTCCACATCGTCCAAATATGTTTCTGCAATGAACTTAGCTCTTAACGGATCTCCTGGCAATAGAACCGTTTCTGCAATTTCGACGTCATTCATTGGTTTAATGTGTGGTGTTGATTTCATAAAATATTCCTCCCAATATTTGTATAGTGATTTGTCTATTTGTCTAACCATGTATATAATAATATTTTTTAAAAGCGCTTTCAAGCATTACATTTTGACAATATTAAGAACATTTTACAGTTATAGCTTCTAACCTTGTATAAAACTAATTTTCAAAGCCTATCTATGTTTAATTTTTATAATTTTTCCAATTCGAGTAAAAATTATTGTATGATGAGAGTGATTAAGTAACTTTATGGAGGTTGTCTACGTGACGCAAACACAACCAAAATTTTTAACGATTTATAATACGTTATATAAAGAAATTCAAATAGGAAAATATCCGAGTGGCCATGCATTACCTACTGAAAAGGAACTTTGTGCGCGCTTTGATGTCAGTCGTATGACTTTGCGCCAAGCTATAAAATTGTTAGCCGAAGATGGCATCGTAGAGAGTACAAGAGGGAAGGGACACTTTGTTATTCCACAAACAAATGCCCAACACGCTTCAAGTATGGAGCAATTTAAGCATCCACTTGATCAAATATTGCTAGCTCGCGTATCTATGTCATCAATTAATTATCGTGTTGATTTAGAAAGTGAATATACAAATCATTTGTTTGCAAACCATCCTTCTGCCGTCATTGCAATGGAACGCTATTATCAAAAAAAGGACAATCATTCTAAGCAAGCTGATGCATTTTGCTTTACCTTTATACCGTTAAATGTCATTGACACATTTAAAGTGAATACACAAAACGAAGACGACATGAAGACGTTCGTTGAGCAAACGATTTATAGCAATGCATATCAATCAGATTTAAAAATGTCTATTACCAAAGCGCCCCACTTCAAAAATCATAGTCACGTGTTTGATGGTGATACACATTGTTGGCTGATTATTGAAACATTGTACGCACAAACACCTTATCCAATTATGATTAATAAGTGGTATATTCCACAGGAAATATCTGAATTAACACTGACACGTATAAGACAATCGGATTATTAAAATTATTGAAATATGAGAAATTTTGTGATGACTATTTAGGGAGTGGGTAAGAAATGGAAAAGCTTGTTACAAGCGCAATTTCATTCAGTCAACTACTGCCAATATAACATTAGCGAGCCTAGGACATTGATTTATGTCCTAGGCTCGCTCAGATAATCACACGATTTTTCTACTTTAGATCGTATGATGTTTATTTATTTGTTGAACGTCGTCTAAATAATTTTGTTATTCGATGTGCGCTCTTCTCGAAACATTTAGTTCACAAGCACAGAGAACACAAGTAAAGTATTCATCATTGTATATGATTGTACTGTTTTATTTTGCTACTTTTACGTGCTATCCCATAACACATACACGAATAAGTAAAGATATTAAGTACAAAAAAGGGTGAAACACCTTGTAGATGCTCCACCTCAATTATATTAAGTTATATTATTTTGCTGCTTGGTATAATTCATCAACTTTTTTCCAGTTAACAATATTCCAAAATGCAGTCATATAGTCTGGACGTTTATTTTGATATTTCAGATAGTAGGCATGCTCCCAAACATCAAATAGTAAGATTGGTGTTTTGCCTTCTGTTAATGGATTATCTTGGTTTGGCGTTGTCACAATTTCTAATTTTCCATCATTAACAACTAACCAAGTCCAACCTGATCCAAATAATGTTGTTGCTTTATTTGCAAATTCATTTTTAAATTCATCTAAAGTGCCCCACTGCGCTTTAATGTCGTCTATTACGCCACCTTTTTCTTCAGAATTAGGTGATAGTATTTCCCAGAATAATGAATGGTTAAAATGACCACCGCCATTATTACGGACTGACATCCTCATCGCTTCCGGTACCTTGTCTAGGTTAGCAATCATATCCGCTAGTGATTGATGCTCTAACTCTGTTCCTTCAACTGTTGCGTTTAATTTCGTCACGTACGTATTGTGATGTTTGTCGTGATGAAACTCCATTGTTCTTTGATCTATATATGGTTCCAATGCATCATATGCATATGGTAAATTTGGTAATTTAAATGCCATAAGTATATTCCTCCTTTTATGAATATACTTTTATAATAATTAATTTCGGGTGTGTTTTGCAATAATTATTATTTATTTGTTATATCCAATTATATAAAATTTAAATATTCGAAATTGATATAATATTTAATATTGAATGCAAAAAGGCATTTAACTGCTTTTGTTTCCCGCTTTTAAAAAGAATTAAAAAAGACAACTTCCATTTTTCAATAAGAAATTGTCTTTTCTTCTTCATCTTAAATTTCTAAAGTATAGCGTTACCGATACTTAAATTGTTTTATGTCGAAGATGCCTCAATATTTGCCATACGTATTGATTTTTCATAGTCATCATTAATAAAAGATAAACTACTATACCAATCGCAATTAATAGCAGCGTAGCGTACATTGTAGGGGGCAAATAATGATTGACCACACCAAGTACAATAAACATCATAACGGCAGCAATGACACATTGAATCGTACTTACAATATTCAACTTCACATTGATTTTAGTAATATCAATAAATCGCCAAATGAGCAAGAAAAACTCTGTAATTAAACGCGCAATAGCAGCACCGTATATTCCATAAAAATATATCAAAACAAGACATAATACTAAATTCATTACCACACCAATAGTAATTGACGCATTATATAATCTTATTTTATTCACTATTAATAAATATTGCCTGCTTATCAACATATTTAAAGGAATGATTAATACAAGTATCGCCAAAATGGTCATCAATGGGACAGTTGATGCGAATTCCTCACCAAAGAACCATAAATAAAATGATGGCATAATTGCAATTAAACCAAAGACCATAGGTATTGTTAATATCAATTGAATATTCATATTATTAGCTAACGTTTTAGTTAAACTATGTGATTTCTGGATAGACATTTTGGTAATACGCGGAATCATTACAAGATCAAATGTATTAATCATTATGATTGCGACCGTTAAAATATTAAATGCGTTAGAAAAGATACCAACTTGTTGGTATGTGCCTACTAAACCAAGAACAACGCAAGAAATACTAGTATATAAGTTGAGCTGTCCATTTGGTAATAAGTATGCTAATGACGAACGAAACAATTGCCAGACGTGTATCCAATTAACTGAAACAAAGCTAATGTATCGTTTTAAATAGATAAACAAAGGTAATTGGTTTAATACCGTCACAATAGCAATAGTAAATACATACAATGATAAATCTGATTGATCTTTGACAAAGATAACAACAACACTTAATACAATACCAGACGCAACAATATTACTGAGGCTAGGGATTTTAAACTTTTCAGTTCCAGCATAAAACCATGAAATATCGAGTGCTGCACCTATAATATAGATTCCTTGTAGTAGGAAAATAAGATAGTAATCATCTATAAAGATTGTAATCACAGCGATATACATCGCAAAAACTGTTAGCGACAATAATAATTTACTAACAAAGATATCCCAAAACTGCTGAGACAATTGCCGTTTGTCGTTAACGGACTTCGCGATAACTCTATTAAAATATAACTGAACGCCAACACTTGCAATCATCAAAAAGTATTGCACGATATTGAAAGAAAATGAAACAATACCTACACCACTGGGACCAAATGCACGTGAAATAATGGGTATTGTAATCAGTGGTGTCATCGTCCTAATCAATTGGTATAGCCCTTGATAAATAATATTTTCTTTTAGTGAATCACTCTTCATTACGATCCCTTTCCATCTTTTCATATTGAACAATAAAGACGATAATTCCTAAAATAAAAGCGACATATCTTGAGTTATTAAACGATACTGTTAAAAAGTAAATCAGCATCGTCAACATTACAACAATTGCTGTTACATTTTTCCCAGAAATGTTAAATCTAAATAATTCAAACAGTAAATAAAGCATAAATATGATAAATAATGCACCGAATAAAATGCCCCATTCCGCAAAAATCTGCAAATATGTATTATGGGCAACAAGTAAAATACCATTAATTTGCGAGCCAATATGTACATAATCCACTAATCCGACACCAAAACCTAGTGTATATTTAATTACTGAAATGGCATTTATCCATACAACACTTCGCTCAGACCCACTATCATTTAATGATGCAAATCCCTCTTCAAAAATTGATGCCATTCGATCTAAAGATGGTAAGCCATCTAGATCGCTCAATTGGAATAAATAGTAGTTGATATTATAAAAGGTAAAACAAAGTAATATCAGCATAATCACTAACATACTCACAACACTTACCGCATTTCTGCTAAATAACTTTTTAATAAAGAAATAAATGGCTAAGACGATTAATATGATAAACGCAGTCTTAGATCCGGTTGTAGTTAATGACCATAACAGAATGCCACATGCAAGAACCTTGAATACATAATTATGAACATACTTGTATGCAAGTACTAATGTGATAATCTGTGTCATCGCGAAATAGTTAGGGTCATTCATTAATCCTTTTGAACGTATTTCATCAAAGTATAACAATTTCATTAGTAAAGGGGACTTGTTCAAACCGGCTATAATACAAAATAAACCTATAGTCACACTGCTTATAATATAAGAGGTAACGATCACTTTCTTGCTATTACCTAACTTAAAGATGATCATCCCTAAATAGAAATAAATGACTACAAATGCATATTTAACTGTAGATGCAAGAATTTCCTTAACCGTAATAAATATCAAATCATCAAAAAATAGTAAACAAAGCGTAATAATCATACGATATGTATACAAAATAATGAAAAACTGTAAAAAATGATTTGCCTTTAATAAATGGTTAGCGAAAAACAGTAAATAAACTAATATTAGTAATGTGATAAAGTCAGCTATAGAAACATTCACACCGGCAATAACCGAAGATTGCTGAATAAAAACCGCTAAACCGATAAGTAACAATGTTAGTAATTTACTATTGTGTTGATTTTCCATTATAAACGTCTTCCACTTCTTTAATCATTTTCTCCTCAGTAAAACATTCTAAATAACGTTTTCTAGATTGATTACTCATTTTGATGTAATCACTGTCTATTAAATATTTTTCCAGGACTTTGGCAATAGTTTCGGGTTGGTTGTTCATCATACATATACCATTATCAGTTACTAATTCTGAAATACCGCCAACATGACTGGCTATAACAGGCAAACCTGTAGCCATAGCTTCGATAATGCTAATTGGCAAACCTTCATGCTTACTTATTAAAATAAACGTATCGTATTGTGATAATAAATGACTCGCATTAATGACATTGCCCAAAAATGTGACATCATTTTCTAACCCAGCTTGTACAACTTGTTGCTGACAATCATTTAATGTAGGTCCATCGCCTATAAATGTAAAATGCGCATGATTACTGTTATGTAATTTCAATATCTCTATTGCCGCGATTAGATTTTGTGGCAATTTTGGATAAGCAAATCTTGCAATCATAACAAATTGATGCTTTGTCGGGGCATTAATCTGTAAATCTTGTTTATTAGGCAACATTCCAACTACTTCGCCAATATTGTTATGTGATTGGCTTTTTAGCGTTTGCTTAACAGCGGGAACATCTGCAATACCATTATGTATTGTGGTTAATTTCAATCGATTAAATCGATATTTTAGTGCTAACTGTTTATCGAAATCTGAAACACAAATAATGCTATCTGTAATACGTGACATTAATTTTTCGATAACTAGATATAGAAATTTTTTAGCTGGTTTAACACCCTCTGTAAAAGCCCATCCATGCGCTGTAAAAACTACACGTGTGTCTTTCGATTTCGAAATGAACTTCGCAATTCGTCCGACCGTTCCAGCTTTGGAAGAATGTAAATGGATAACATCAGGTTTAATTTTCGAGAATAACTGTGCTAACACTTTGACAGCTAAAATATCTTGTTTAAAGTCAATTGGACCTACTAAATGTTCGATAATAATTACATTAACTCTTGCATCTAGTTGTTCAATCATTGGTCCATGATTGCCTACAATGACATAAACATCATGGTGTACGCAAAAATGGTTGGCGAGTTGAATGAGATGTGTTTGTGCACCACCATTGTCTGCTTTAGTAATACAATATATAATTTTCAACTGTTACAAACCCCTTTAACGCTATACTTTCAATTTCTTAACATAGCTATCTCATCAGATGAATAGTATTTATAGCCATGCAAATCAATGATGGCACATATTTCTTAATGCCATTTGATACTGTCTCAAGGGATTCCTCGTTATACTGTAACAATTGGTCACAATCTTTAAAATGTAACTTTTATTTGAACTTATTAAGTAAATTAAGACTACCTTGAGCCTTCCCCTGTAATAACAACCATCAATGTTCTAATTGATATATATAGTTCCATCATTAAACTACCTTTATGTATATATTTCATGTCATATTTCAGTTTTTGTTGCGGTGTTAAGTCATATCCACCTTGAATTTGCGCAAGTCCTGTTAACCCTGGTGTAACAAGACATCTTTGCTCGAAACCTATCACTTCTGAACTAAATAATTCTACAAATTCCGGACGTTCCGGGCGTGGTCCAATAAAACTCATTTCCCCTTTAACAACATTAATTAGTTGTGGTAATTCATCAATGCGTGTTTTACGAATAAACTTCCCGACATTTGTTATACGATCATCATCTTTATCAGCCCATTGCGCACCATTTTTCTCTGCGTTTTTACACATCGAACGTAATTTGTATATTTTAATTAATTTACCCATCTTCCCAACTCTAACTTGACTATAAATAGGATTTCCTGGCGAATCTATGACAATAGCAATGGCGAATATGAACATAATCGGAAATGTTAAAAATAATAAAACGATACTTAATACTAAGTCAATCGCACGTTTAATTGGGTAATAGCCTTTTCTCACTTCTTCGAGTGCATCTAATTTTCTTTGATAATTATAATTTTTATTTATATGAACATCTTCAATGTTATTTTTATGACATTTCCACTTCTTTAGCTGTAACTTCTTCAATATTATCTACCTCAAAATTAAAGTAATCCTTTAAACCTGTTTCTACTGTATATTTAGGAACAAATCCTAATGCCTTTAAGTTAGAAATATCTGCATAAGAATGCTTAATATCTCCTTTTCGTGCTTCTTTAAATTCATGCTCGACTGATTTTCCATATAATTCACCAATAATACGATAAACCTTTAATAAATTAGTAAAAGTGCCTGTACCAATGTTATAACCGTGTCCAATTGCATCTTTGTGTTCCATAATTAAGCGTACAGATTGAACAACATCATATACATATACAAAATCTCTAGTTTGCAGTCCGTCACCAAAAAATGTAAATGGCTTGTTATGCTCAAATGAATCGAACATCTTTGAAATCACACCTGAATATTGTGACTTAGGGTCCTGTCTTGGCCCAAATACATTAAAAAATTTAACAACCGCTGTTGGTATGTTATATAACGAGCAATAATTTAATGTCGTCCGTTCGCCGTAATATTTATCTATTGCATATGGTGATAATGGTAAGATTAATGATTGATCACTTTTAGGTAAATCGGGAAGATCACCTTAAACAGCTGCTGACGAAGCAAAGATAAAACGTTTTATATGACTATTATATTTTTTAATGATTTCTAACAATCTTAATGTTGCTACGACGTTTATTTCCTGAGATAAGATAGGTTTCTCAACCGACTCAGCAACACTAACTAATGCTGCTAAATGAATAACATAATCAAATTGATATGTCTTCATGATTTGTTCAACTGCATCATATTCACGAATATCTAATTCAAACACATGATCGTCAGCCAAACTTTTAATATTTTCTCGTTTACCTGTTCTATAGTTATCTAGAACATAAACATCATAATCTTGTTGTAAATCATCTACTAAATGCGACCCAATAAAACCAGCCCCACCAGTTATCAAAACTCTTTCCAAATCTTCCACCTCTTTTATACATTAAAAATATATCATAAAAACATAAAGTATTGTAAGCTTTTTATCGATATTTTTTATTTATAAAAATAAAATAAGATAACTTTGTGAATTTTTATTGAGATAAATTAGATAGTGGGGTTTTATGATGTTTCAGCGTAACTATACTAGGTGGAATTTAGTAATGCTTTCAACTGATGCATTAGACAGTGACATCATAACTCACTTAAGAACTTCGCTTATTAATTTTCTACCAATACAATCCCTTCTAAGTGCACTAAAAAATCCTTACTGCTAAGTGATTAAACTTAACAATAAGGATTTATTTATCATTAGTGGATGATTATTAACGGAATCTCATACCACCATCTACAATAATTGTTTGTCCAGTAATGTAATCAGAGTCTTTACCAGCTAAGAAGCTCACTACATTTGAAACATCTTCTGGTTGAGAAACTCTGCCCAAAGCAATCTGACTTGTAAATTGTTCCCAGCCCCATGCTTCAGGTTTACCTGCTTCTTCGGCTGTTGCCACTGCGATACTTTCCATCATTGGTGTTTGAACGATACCAGGTGCGAAGGCATTCACAGTAATACCTTCAGACGCTAAATCTTGTGCGGCTACTTGTGTTAAACCTCGCACTGCGAATTTTGTACTGCAATATAAAGACAAGCCTGGGTTACCCTCAACGCCTGCTTGAGATGTTGCATTGATAATTTTACCACCATGATTGAATTTTTTAAATTGTTCATGTGCGGCTTGAATACCCCATAGCACACCTGCAACGTTCACACCATATACTGTTTTAAACTGTTCTTCAGTAATTGTATCGATTGGTGTTGTTGGTCCAAGGCCGGCATTGTTAACCATGACATGGAAATCGCCAAATTGAGCTGCAGTTTGTCTTACTGCATTAAATACATCATCACGGTTTGATACGTCTGCTTTGATAGCAATAGCTTTTGTACCATCACTTGATAATTTAAGTGCAGCTGCTTTTGCCCCTTCTTCATTGAAATCAACAACTGCTACTTTGAAACCATCTTCCACTAAACGTTCTGCAATTTTAAAACCAATCCCTTGTGCTCCGCCAGTTACTAATGCTACTTTGTTGTTTGTCATAAAGATCACTCCTCAAATTACTTTCCTTTAATTACATTTTACTCCTCTTCATTTGAATAGTACAACAAAGGTAACTCCATTTAACAAAATATTCAGATATTTAAGGTATAGTTAAACGCACTACCATTAGTGATTGGCAATGCGTTTAAATGTCGTTTTAAAAGTGCTTATGTTGAATATTATTTTTTTAAGTCTCTCGATTAGTTTGTCATCAATCTTTTTTCGAGACATGGTCTTTTGATTCAATCGGCGGTTCCGTATTATCACTGTCAACTTTAGTTGTAGCTTCATCTTTATGTACTTCTTCGTTTAATCCTTCTAGGTTTTTAGTCGTGGGATTTTTAAACTCAGGATGTTCTATCATGTCTTGACTATCAAGTTCCTTTTTACACGTGTCTTTATGTGATGCTTGATTTGCGTCAGTACTAATCTTTTTTAATATTTCACTTGAATCAAGGTGAATATCAATTGTTTTGTCATCAATTAGTTTTTTATTTCCCACTGTATGTGCTACTTTAATTGAATCATCACTATGTTTTATCGAGACAGACTTGTACACAAGTTTATAACGTATTTCTTGTTTAGAAGCTCCTTTGTGACTTTGAACAGCAACAGTATTTTCTGCAGATAAAGATTTTTTTCTAATAAAAAGAGAAATGGCTACAATAAACCAAAGTATTGCAGATACAAAGTTGTATAATAACGCAGCAATAATCGCATATACAACTAATATGATACCTTTTAAAATTCTTCTTTTAGATAAGTCAAATGCTAGTACAGTAACAGGTAAGACTGAAAATATAATTAGACATGTAGCAAATATCATAAATGAAGTGGGTGTTTTTAATAAATCTCCAATTTCATTACCTGTTAACAAAAATAAAAATCCAAAAAATGATCCAAAAAATAATGTAAATATATATATGAGCAAAGCTATAATAGCCATGTAAGCTATTTGAATATATATACCCATCCATATTAATATCAATTCTATATTTTTCCTCATGCTCATTCCCCATTTATTTAATATTTATACTCCGCCTTAAATATTCACTTTATTCTTTAGTAATTTTATCTTTAGATTCAAATTGATTCTCTGTACTTTCAATATCAACTTTTTCATTCTCATTCTTACCTGTTGACCCATCTTTTGAATATTTAGTCCAAATAAGAAAAATGCCGCAAGCCACCCATAACATTGATGAAAGGTAATTAAACATACAAAATGCCACAATCGCATAAACAATAAAAAGCGTACCTTTTACTTCCATTTTATTCTCTAAGTTAATCGCGGTTAGGATAGGTGGTAAAGTTAAGATAAGAATGATTACTAATGCTATTAAAACAGCTATTTCAGGGCTTGCTCCTTCAGCATTTATAAAAATGATAAAGGTTGTCATGCTAACAATGACGACGTTATAATACATTTGCACTGCGATGCCTATCCAAATAGCGATTCTTCCTATAATTAAATCCATATTCATACTCATTCCCCATTTATTTAAAATTTATACTTTACCTTAATATACCTTATTTTATTTAATTTTTATATGCAAAATACAAAAATGGAGAACTTTAATATTTATAAAATATCAAAAGTTCTCCACACTATATTGTTTATTATATTTTCGCTATCAATACGCTAAATCATCATATTTCTCTCAACATCACAGTAAAACTATTGCTCCACCAAGTATACTTTTTCAGTATAGCATCTCATATTGGCAAACTTATCTGCTAAAAACTGCTTCCAATTACGCAGTTGTTCAACATCATCATCTTGTTTAAGTAATGCCAGTGGTACTTGAAGATTAAGACATCGTCCTGAAATATTAAAGCGTGTCACACCTGCTGGCACAGTTTCCCCTTTATGAACAACCGCTTCAATTTCCTTATAACTCAATGGCTGATACTTCATGAGTACATCTTGTTGAGAAAGACAAGGATATGTACCTTGTGCAATTCTCTCTACAGAACAACAACCACTATAACTTGCGACAACCTTTTCCCATACTTGAAAATGTGCTTCGCCTAAATCTTTTGTATACAAATATTGTTCTGTATCACCATGACACATCGTAATAAATGGCGCTTCTTGTCTTGTCTCAGTAGTCCATGGCAAGCGATGTTCTTGTTGTAACGTTTCCCACCACACACCAAATGGAACTTTATGTTGCCACGTACTAATTGAATATTGTGTTTCATGGATTTCTTGCACTGGAACTTTCTTACATCCTAACGCTTTCAAACTTGTATACCGATGCACACCATCTATAACCATATATCTACCATGTTGCATCGCTGTCACTAAAATAGGATGACGTATAAAATCATCTGCTTCAATACTACTTTTCGTCTTTTCTAATCTTAAAGGTTCGAATGTTTCGTGAAGATCAATCTTATCTACTGGTACCAATTTTAAATGTTCATGAATATGATTCAATAGTTATTCATCCTCCTTTGTTTGCGTTAAATAAATAACTTCAGGATGTGGATGGCTTAAGAAATCGTGATGTGAAATAGACCATCCGTATGCACCTGCATATTTGAAAACAATAACGTCGCCTGTACTGATTGCGTCTATCTGTACTTCTCTAGCAAAGACATCTTTCGGTGTACATAATTGACCGACTAACGTTGTGTCCTGTCTCGAAATTGAAACTTTTTCAAATGAATATGGATTGTCCTTATAGCGATAAATGTCAAAAGGATGGTTATGCTGCCAAGATACCGGCAGTCTAAATTGTTGCGTACCTCCTCTTAAAATGGCATACCAAGCACCATGCACTTTCTTAATATCTAGCACTTCTGTCACATAGTAACCAATATGTGCCACAATAAAGCGCCCACATTCAAAGTTCAATGTCACATCTTCCATTTCTTGCTCAACGATAAGTGTTTTAAAATTTTCTACAAAATTATCCCACTCAAATTGGCTAGTTAAATCTGCATAGTTAACGCCTATGCCACCACCAAGATTGATATGTTTGAGAGGAAATTGATGTTTTTCAGACCATGCCTTTGCTTTTTTAAAATAAAGTGTCACTACATCGACATGTAAATTCGAGTCTAAATTGTTAGAAATAGAATGAAAATGAAATCCATCTAAATGAATATTTGGCATTGCTAGCGCAGCTTCAATGACATCATCAACTTCGTCTTCAGAAATACCAAATTGTGTTGGGCGTCCTGCCATATGCAACGTTGCATTGGGAAATGGTCCTGCTAAATTAACACGCAATAAAATGTGTTGTGTCTTATCTTCATCTTCTAAGATGGCATTTAGCCGTTGTAATTCATGCATACTTTCAACATGAATACGCTGAACACCTTCACTTACTGCATATCTTAGTTCCTCGTCTGTCTTACCAGGGCCACCAAAAATAATATGATTTGCTGGTTTAAAAGCAAGACCTTTTGCTATTTCACCTTGAGATGCAACTTCGAATCCTTCAACATACTGACTAATTGTATCTAGTATTGTTCGTTCACTATTTGCTTTCATTGCATAGTACATCTGACAATTACTAGGCAATGACGATGTAATATGTTGCAAATGATGTCCCAGTCCGACTAAATCATAGATATAATGACAAACTGGATGAGATTGTGCTTTTAATTGTTCAATAACGGGTTGAACTATACGCATTAGTCTTCATCCCCCTTCTGTTTAGACGTCGCTAGAGATGCACTTAAATGGCGATATATTTTTCCACGATCATCACCTAAAATAAATGTTTGTACACCTTGTGCCTGCCATTTTGCAATATCTTCATCTTCACGTGGTAATGCACAAAAATGTTTACCATGAGCATTCACAACTTCAAAAATATGTTGAACATGTGATGTTACTTGATCATCACGCGTTTGCCATGGTATGCCAAGTGACTGGGATAAATCTGCGGCACCTTCGACTATCATGTCTAAACCTTCGACTTGTGCTATATCGTCAATGGCCATAACCCCTTCAACATCTTCTATCATGGCAATTACCATAATATGATCATTAGCCATCTCCATTGCATCAAGTAATGGTGTACGTCCAAATCTTGCCATGCGACCACCATTCAAACTTCTTAATCCTTGCGGGTAATAACGACTTAATTTCACAATATGTTCAACGGTCTCACAATCTTTAACATGTGGCACAATAATACCTCTCGCACCCATATCTAACACTTTAATGATATCTCTATCTATCACTGCAGTGACACGTACAATTGGTATAATATGCGCTGCTTCAGCTGCACGAATTAAATGCGCTAGTGTCTCATCATTAATCGCCACGTGTTCTGTATCAATCACAACAAAGTCATACCCGCTTGCTGCGATAACCTCTATCATTAATGGGTCCGGTATAGAATTAAAAATGCCATAAACTGAATCACCATTGTTTAATCTATGTTTCAGAGATAGTTGTTGCATCAGTAATACCTCCTACACCTAATGGATTTGTAACATGATGAATTCTTAACTCTGAGTCACTTAATAATCGACGTGTCGTTAACTTTTCAACTTGAATCGTAGGTTCAAACAAATCGAAATGTTGATAGTTATTCAACTCTGGAAATGCTTCTTGATACGCCTCGATGATGCCTTTAACCCATTTCCATTGCAGCTCCTCATCGATACCATATTGCTTTTCAATAAATAAGATGATTTCGGCGATATTAATAAAGAAAAATGCATCATGTAAAAAGTCGCGTACTAAACGTTCGTCATCTGTTTCAATAAATGAATTACTATTCACTTTTTTATGTGCTTCTGGCATTGGCTTTAATGTCAGGTGTGAAGCAGCTTCACTTAAATGCTCACGCTTAAAACGAACACCATCATGGAAATCTTTTAAGGCAATACGTGTAGGCCAACCATTTTCATGAATGAGCATCATATTTTGTGCATGCGATTCAAAGGCAATACCGTGATAATAAAGCATATGAATCATTGGACGAATCGCTATAGCTAAAAATTGCTTTGTCCAAGCTTCAGAACCATATTGTTTAATCCAATTTTCAATGAATGGTACACCATCCTTATCACTCGCATAAAGTGCATTAAATGGTATCGCATCCTCTTCATCGATTAACATATGATATATATTTTCACGCCATATAACACCTAACGCACCATAAACTTGAGTTTGTTTATAAGGCGAAAGTTGTGTATTTAAATAAGACTGTCCTAAGACTTCCCCTAGAAAAGCTGTCTTTAATTCATCTTTTAAATACGTATCTTGTTGCTGTATCTGCTTTAACCAATCCGTAATTTGCGCTGCATTTTCAATTGTATGAGGCGCCAACACTCGTTTCGTTGAAGTATTCGTTATACTTATTGGTACCTTTAAATAATATTTTGTCGTGTCTATTGGCGACATCGTACGAATCGATTGTTGAGGGTGATATAGCTCATCACTTTCCCCTAACCATAGTACTGTGCCATTAAGCCTTTCTTCAGCCAAATCAACTTGGATGACATGTTCAAACTGCCATGGGTGTACAGGTATCATCTCAACATCATTTACATGTTTGCCAGACGCTTCAATTTGCTGTACAAAATGTTCATAAGTCTTATCGCCAACTTGTTGACGTAACATTTCGTTAACTACAACATTTCTTGATACCGTCGTTTCTACTTTATCTTTGTCGATAGCTAACCATTGCAGTTTAACGTTTGGTACAAAGTCAGGACCAAATTTCAAATTATCACTCAACGTAAATCCTAAACGTGATTTGTAACTTGGATGATACTGATGACCTTCCATCGTATAAAATTCATAGTCGTTAAATGTCTCAGGTGTTGCTGGTGGGGTTGATTCTCGATACTGCATACTTTGTGTATCTTTTAGTTCTGTCTGTAATAACTCGACAATAAATTGTTCTAACTTTTCATCATTTTTAGGAAATGTAAATACAACCTCTCTCAGTAATTGTGTATAGTCTGTTGTTGTATCTGCCTCATCTCCTACGACACGCTCAATTGGTGATGTGATACGTATACGATCAAAGCTATGTGTCTTTTCAGCAGTAAAACGATACTCTGAATCTTGTCCTTCTATTGTAAAATGACCAACACCGTCTTGATATGACGTCTTATAAACAACGATATTCTCATAAATAAGTGATGATACCAGTTGGTGCATCACTCTAGTCTTTACACGATTAAGAATTGTTTGATTCACAATACGATACCTCCTTGTTATGACAAATTGGATTTGGTATATGTGTATAAATAGGGTTTGCACCACAATCATTCAATTTACTCATCAAATTCGCTTTAGCCGCAATGGTCGGCGTTTGATATAAATCTTCTACACAGTCAACAAATACTGCGTTATTCGCGTATTCTTTTTTCCAAGTCATAAGACGATGCGCTACAAGTTGCCATAACACAACTTCATTCTTTGTCGCTTTACCAATAGTTGATACTAAATGTCCTAAGTGATTTACTACAACGTAATATTTAAGACGATGCCACGCTTCATCATGTGCATATACAACAGGGCTAGATGCTGCCACAACATTTGGCACAAGTTGTTTTTCAGTAGCAATCGTTCTAGATAGACAAATGCCTTCAAGATCTCTGACAAAGCATACGTCGGGTATGCCATCTTTTAATTCAATTAATGAATTTTGTACATGTGCTTCTAGACTAATGCCTGTGTTACTATACAGCTTTAATATCGGCAATAATGTACGATCCAAATAACATTCAAGCCATGCTTCTGGCGCTAAACCACTTTGCTCAATCACTTGTGATAACTTAGAGGTCGGTGAATCAGGCATCGTTTCAAATAATGACGCCAATACATGAATATCTTTATCAGCATGGTAATTCGGTATCCCTTCACGAACAATCATGGCACTATTTGTTAATAAATCCATTTCAGGTTCAACTGTTTGCCCTAATGGATTCGGTAACAATGCACGATATCCTTCTTCAAACATCAATTTAAAATGGGGTGTTTCAACCTCATCTTTGACTGATGCGATAACTTGTGCGGCATCGATTGTCCGTTCAATCTGTTCAAGATCATTCGTACGTATAAAATTAGTAATTTTAACGTGTATCGGTAATTTTAAATAAATGTTTAATGCTTTTGAAAATACAGTTCTAACCGAAGACGTCGGGTAAACTGAATCACCGGAAACGCCAAGGTCTTTTATTAAACCTTGTTCACTATATTGCATATACTGTGGATGCTGTCGCAACACATTGATTTGATAAGGATGTATTGGTAATAAAATAAAATCTTTAGGTATCTCTGATATGTCTATATCTGCTAATTGATACAACACTTTCTCAACCTGATTTTCTTTACCTTCTACATAGCGCGTGAGCAGAACATCTTGATGCACAGCTAAATAATGCAATTGGAATGATGTATGACATTCGGGTGCATATTTCTCTAAATCTGCTTCTGAAAACCCACTTGCACTCTTAGGAGTCGGATGAAATGGATGACCTAAGTATAAAGATTGTTCTGAAACGATATAGCGATCCTCTGCGTAGTCTATTGTGTTACTTTGCAAATAACGCGCCGTGCGATGAATGCTATTATCGATGTCAGACATAATTTGCGCCATATGTTGTTGCACTGTCGTTTGATTATCTGCACTTTGAGCCATATGTTGCAAAATACGCGCAATGGCTTCTTTATAAGTTGTTAATTTTTTACTTTTTCCATCAATTAGCCATACCTCTGGATGATACATATGATGCCCCATCGCAGACCAATAAGCGAATTGACCTGTTAAAGTTTCGAGATCTGACAATTGTATAGACCATTGATGATTTTGAGGTGGCACTTGATATAAATTTTCTTCTCTAAAATATTCATTTAAAATACGTTCGATAGCCGCATACGCTGCATGTTGTATTAATTCTTTATTTTGCACTTTTTTGTTTCAACTCCCATAATTTCATTAATGTGTGATCGTTGATTTGATTAGTGATGGTTGAACAAATTAAAAATAAACTACTTACAGCAAATACTATGCCCATAACGATAAACGTAGTAGCTGGTGTAGTATAACTTGTAATGGCAGCGCCACTAAGACTGCCAATAATTTGACCAACAACTAACATACTGTTCGTCGTTCCAACAAATGTGCCTTTAAGTTGCTGATGACAAGCATTCACAACAACAAACATGACACTTTGAATCAATGCACTATATGTTAATCCTTGAAGTATTCTTGCAGCCATTAAAAACTCTATATTCGTCGCTAGACCTTGCAGTATCGCACTACAACCACATGCAATCGTGGCAAATATATATACTGATTTAACATATGATTTATCATTAAAGCGACCCCATAAAGGCGCGCTTAATATCGAAGCCGTCCAAAATGCGGACTGTAAAAATCCAATCACACTACGGTCATCTATCGCTGTATGATTCACTGATGAAGCAAGTGGTGATAATGCAGTTAGCATGCCATACATAGCAAAGTTTGCTAAAACGCCAACGATAATAAATCGACACGTTTGTTGTGTGCATAGTAGACATTGAAATGAACGGCGAATACCTTTATTAATATTTGGTATTTGTGATTTTGGCATATGTGTCGTTTCAATCAATTTTAATGCACCGAAAATACAGACAATAAAAGTAATAACGGCAATACTCATCAGTAACGCACTAAAACCTAATATCGAAGCTGTAACACCGCCAATTAATGGCCCCACAAGAGACCCTGCGCTGACTGAACTTTGCAGTCTTCCTAATACCTTTCCACGATCTTCAGCTGGCGCCTCTGCACTCGCAAACGCACTTGATGCATCAACAACACCACCAAATAGTCCCTGCAATAACCTCACAAGTACAAACTGTAATGGTGTAGTACACAATGCCATTAAAAATAAACATACCGCCAAACCAAGTAACGCTCTTAACACCATCCATTTTCGACTGATCTTATCACCTAGCTTCCCCCATATCGGCGAAGCTATCATCGTCGTTACAGCTGGAGCAGCAATCGCTATACCACTCCACAACTGTATTTCTACGACTGATAGATTTTGTAGTGATGCCATATAAATTGGCAATAATGGCACAAGTACTGTCAGTCCAGCAATCGCTATAAACTGACTGAGCCATAAAATGCGAAAGTTACTGCGCCATATAGACTGATTAATCATATGTCACCATTGGATTTGGTACGGTAGTTAAACCTGAAGGCATACTACCTCCACCACTATCACGTTGATATAGCAATGGTAATAAAATTTGTTTAAATGGCCACGTCTGTTTATCAAATAAAATGTGTCTGACAGCTAGCTGATCAGTTGTAACCCAGGAAATAGTTGCCACTTCATTTTTTAAAATTTGTTTTAACAACGACATAAGTTCATGCTCACTTACACCAAATAAATCTTGAATTGCATCAATAATGGCATATAGATTTACCGATACAGCTAATGTTTGAAAATAAGCAAAGAATGTTTCCAAATCTTCATTAATTAGCGTATTAGGTGTATCTTCTCTGACGACATACTTCGGCAATGAAAGCTGATGTGCTGTTAGCCATGGTTTATAAATTCTGACAGTATCATGATCACGTAACACGCATTTTTGTACACGTCCTTCTTCAAATGACAACAATATATTTTGACCATGCAACTCTGGTAATGCGCCGTATTGCATAAATGATAGTGTTACCTTTAAAAAGACTCGTGCGATATCTTCAAATAACGTCATGACATCATTTTTAGAAATATTATCTTTTCCACAAATCATTTGATATAAGGTGCGATCATTTGCCGCGAGTGCTGCCATTGACACTAGCTGTTGCGTATCATTTTTGGCTAGCACTTCGGGATATTTTCTTAACTGAACAGTTAAATGACCTAATTGATCTTTGAAAATATCATTATCTTGACCCATATATGACCACCAAGCTGTTTCATCACAAACCATGACATACTTAGCTAGTGCTTCATCTTTTTCTATAAGCTGACGTAATAATTGTTCTGCTTGTTCTCCGTTTTTCATGTAACGCGTAGGCGTTAGCCTTAATGCGCCTAATGACTGCATTGCAAATGGTACTTTGACATGGTTATACGGTGCGCCAATATCAATTAATGAACGCATACTTGAAGATGACAGATAATCTCCAAATTTTAACGGTAATAGTACAACCAACTTTTCACTAATCTCTTTCGCAAAGACGTTCGGCAGAATATGCTGATATTGCCAAGGATGTACCGGAAATAGTACATAGTCATCTATTGATAACGCTTGATCATTTAACATATCTGTCGCTTGTTCTTTTATAGGTGCTGTCAATGATTCTAATTCATCGATATTTGCAGTATCGCCATGAATCATATGTGTCTTTTTAACTGCTGCAACCATTAAAGGAAATGATTGATTTAATTCAGCTTGATACACTTGATAATCCGCTTCTCTTAATCCTCTTTTTTCTTTAGCTAATGGATGAAATGGACGATCTTTTAAACTTGCAAACTGCTCTGACATCACAAAAGGATGTGACGCTAAATCTAATTCTGATAATTGTTTAGCAAGCTGTGTGGCAGCAGTAGTCAGTCCTTCTTCAACGCGAGCCACTTCCCATTCATGACTTAAATCACAATTCATATTAGCGATTGTTTGCCAAAATTCAGCTGCAGTTAGTGGTTGTTTAGACGTCCTTCTTTCTATCGTAATTGGTTGTGAACTTTCATAACGAAACATATTTAAAGCACTAAAATAAACAGGTATCTTTATTTGTTGTGTTTCACGTTTGTATATCAAAATGGTTTGTCCATTTTCTTTAGTAATCTCACTATTCGATACAATACCGGCTATATCTTCAAATAATAATGCATCAACTAAATCCCTTAATATTATCGTTTGTGCTGTATTGACTGCTGTATGATTCTGCAATGTTCAGACACCTCGCATTCTTAATATAGGTTCAATGTTGTCCCAATATTTTGTTGTTGTGCCTGTTGATAAATAAAGTAAGCACTTGAAATATCTTCGATAGCCATACCCATCGGATTAAGTAATATGATTTCATCATCGTCTTCACGTCCTGGTATGTCACCTATCACAAGTTGTCCTAGTTCAGCATGAAGTGCTTCTTTGCTGAATTTACCTTCTAACACCAATTGGTTAATAGTTTTCTTTTCTCGATTACATTGTGACCAGTCATCTACTACGACTTTGTCAGCTTTAATAAAGACTTCTTTATGCACATCCATGATAGAAATGTTGCTAATAAATGCACCCTTTTGTAACCAATCATATTCAATGTATGGTTGATCCGTTACGGTACATGTAATGACTACTTCACCATTTGATACTGCTTCTTTAGCATTTTCTGTCGCAATAAAATTAATTTCCGGACGCTGTTGTTGCCATCTATCAACAAAGCGTGCACATGCTTCAGAGAATTGATCGTAAACAAACACGCGTTCAATATGATCGAATTGCTCTAACATACTTTGTAATTGCTTGTCTCCAATTAGCCCGCAACCAATGATTGTTAAATCTTTAAATCCTTTTTTAGCCAAATGCTTAGCTGCAATCACTGAAACTGCTGCAGTACGCATACTACTAATCAAACTTGCTTCCATAACTGCAATTGGATAATTCGTTTCTGGATCATTCAAAATAATAACACCACTTGCACGCTCCATATTACGTTTCGATGGATTGTCGTGCTTACTACCTATCCACTTAATACCTGAAATTGCGTGTTCACCACCGATATGACTTGGCATTGCAATAATTCGATCTGCGATGTGTCCATTTTCAGGATCCTGTCTTAAATACGGCTTGAGCGGTTGTACAAAATCATTGTGCGCATGCGCTGTTAATGCTTCTGTTAATGCGTCCACATAAACTTGTGAATGATTTCCTCCCGCTTGTTCAATATCTGATCTATTTAAATACAACATCTCTCTATTCATTCTGATTTAACTCCTTGTCTTGATTTCATTTTTTCTAACCATGTATCTGAATAAACTAAATCTAAGTAACGATCGCCTCGATCTGGTAAAATCGTGACAATTGTTGCACCTTCTTCAATTGACGTTATCAACTGCTCAATCGCTGCAATAATCGAACCTGTTGAACCTCCAGCAAATATGCCTTCATAATCAATCAGTTTTCGACAGCCCAAAGCAGATTGATAATCATCTACATGGATCACTTGATTAATTTCTGATCTATTCAATATTTCGGGTACACGACTAGCACCGATACCAGGTAATTCTCTATTAATAGGTTTGTCACCAAAAATGACTGACCCTTTCGCATCAACAGCAACAATTTGTGCGTTTGGATGCACTTCTTTTATTTTTCTACTCATACCCATAATGCTACCTGTCGTGCTGACTGGCGCGACAAAATAATCTATAGGTTGCTTAATTGTTTCAACAATCTCTGTGCCTGCACCATGATAATGGGATTGCCAATTTAACTCATTCGCATATTGATTAATCCAATATGCATCGTCAATAGTGGCTAACAGTTCTTGCACCTTTGCAATACGAGTCATTAAATAACCCCCATGTGCATCAGGTTCTTCAACCATTTCTACATTGGCACCATAACTTTTAATGATTTTCAAATTTGTTGGTGATATTTTAGGATCAACAACACACGTGAGTTTTAATCCCTTGATTTTAGCTATCATTGCCAACGCAATGCCTAAATTACCAGAAGTACTTTCAATTAAATGTGTATTCTCAGTGATTAAACCATGTTTAATACCATGTTCAATGATGTACTTGGCAGGTCGATCTTTCATGCTGCCTCCAGGATTCATATACTCTAACTTTGCAAACACTTCATGTTTCGGAAATAGTTGATGAAGTTGAACCATAGGTGTTTGCCCTACAGAATCTAACAATGAATCGTGACATGCTTGACTTTTTTCAATCAAAAGCGCTTCCTCCTCAAATTTAAAATTCTATAATATTGTGTGTTACCTAATTGATAATGATTCTCACTATCAAGTAATTAGGATTATATTTTTTATGCATTTATATGTCAAATAATTATAAGTTGCATGTAAATCATAAATATTTTATTGACTTAGGAAAAAATTTAATTCATACTAAACCGTGATAATGATTCTCATTGTCATACATCACGAAGGAGGCTAATTAGTCAATGAATAAAGTAATTAAAATGCTTGTTGTTACGCTTGCTTTCCTACTTGTTTTAGCAGGATGTAGTGGGAATTCAAATAAACAATCATCTGATAACAAAGATAAGGAAACAACTTCAATTAAACATGCAATGGGTACAACTGAAATTAAAGGGAAACCAAAGCGTGTTGTTACGCTATATCAAGGTGCCACTGACGTCGCTGTATCTTTAGGTGTTAAACCTGTAGGTGCTGTAGAATCATGGACACAAAAACCGAAATTCGAATACATAAAAAATGATTTAAAAGATACTAAGATTGTAGGTCAAGAACCTGCACCTAACTTAGAGGAAATCTCTAAATTAAAACCGGACTTAATTGTCGCGTCAAAAGTTAGAAATGAAAAAGTTTACGATCAATTATCTAAAATCGCACCAACAGTTTCTACTGATACAGTTTTCAAATTCAAAGATACAACTAAGTTAATGGGGAAAGCTTTAGGGAAAGAAAAAGAAGCTGAAGATTTACTTAAAAAGTACGATGATAAAGTAGCTGCATTCCAAAAAGATGCAAAAGCAAAGTATAAAGATGCATGGCCATTGAAAGCTTCAGTTGTTAACTTCCGTGCTGATCATACAAGAATTTATGCTGGTGGATATGCTGGTGAAATCTTAAATGATTTAGGATTCAAACGTAATAAAGACTTACAAAAACAAGTTGATAATGGTAAAGATATTATCCAACTTACATCTAAAGAAAGTATTCCATTAATGAACGCTGATCATATTTTTGTAGTAAAATCAGATCCAAATGCGAAAGATGCTGCATTAGTTAAAAAGACTGAAAGCGAATGGACTTCAAGTAAAGAGTGGAAAAATTTAGACGCAGTTAAAAACAACCAAGTATCTGATGATTTAGATGAAATCACTTGGAACTTAGCTGGCGGATATAAATCATCATTAAAACTTATTGACGATTTATATGAAAAGTTAAATATTGAAAAACAATCAAAATAATTAAGGAGTTTTACGATGCTACTTAAACCAAAATACCAAATCGTTATTGCTGGTTTATGTCTTGCAATAGTAGCTATCTTAAGTTTAATGATTGGAAATACGCTTGTGTCACCAGGTACGGTGATACAGGCGTTATTCAACTTTGATAGTGAAAACGATTTACATGATGTTGTCACTGGTGCACGGGCGTCGAGAACAATCATTGCGTTATTGACTGGTGCTGCCCTTGCTGTCTCAGGTTTGTTGATGCAAGCACTTACACGAAACCCAATAGCATCACCAGGGCTTTTCGGTGTCAATGCAGGCGCAGTATTTTTTGTCATCTTTAGTATTACATTTATCCAAATTCAATCTTTTAAAATGATTGTTGTCATCGCATTTTTGGGGGCTATTGTCGTTACAGTCTTAGTCGTTGCACTAGGTATGTTTAGACAAACCCTATTTTCACCTCATCGCGTCATTTTGGCAGGTGCTGCGATTGCGATGCTATTTACAGCCTTTACTCAAGGCATACTTATTATGAACGAAACAGACTTACAAGGCCTATTATTTTGGTTGAGTGGCTCCGTTTCATTACGTAACATTTGGGATATCCCATGGATTATTCCGCTTGTATTGATACTTATTTTAATTGCATTTAGCATGGCTGCACACATCAACATCTTGATGACAAGTGACGACATTGCAACCGGCCTCGGTCAAAACATAAAATTAATCAAATGGATGATTATTATGCTTATCAGTATGTTAGCCGGTATTTCGGTAGCCGTAGCTGGATCAATCGTCTTTGTGGGTCTTATCGTACCGAATATTAGTAAACGATTATTGCCACCAAACTATAAGTATTTAATTCCTTTTACTGCATTAGCTGGAGCAATCCTAATGATCATTTCAGACATTGTTGCTCGTATAATAATTAAGCCACTAGAGTTGCCTATCGGTGTCGTTACCGCTGTCATTGGCGCTATTGTCTTAATCTATATTATGAAGAAAGGACGTCAACGCTTATGACCGAAAAGATTAATAAAAAAGACAATTACCATCTCATCTTCGCGTTAATCTTTTTAGCCATCGTTTCAGTGGTAAGTATGATGATTGGTTCAAGCTTTATACCATTACAACGCGTACTGATGTACTTTATAAATCCAAATGACAGTATAGATCAATTCACTTTAGAAGTATTACGCTTACCTCGCATTACACTTGCGATATTAGCTGGTGCCGCACTAGGGATGAGTGGTTTAATGTTACAAAATGTATTGAAAAATCCAATTGCCTCACCAGATATTATCGGAATCACAGGTGGTGCTAGCTTAAGTGCTGTTGTCTTTATTGCATTTTTCAGCCATTTAACGATACATTTACTTCCACTATTTGCAGTATTAGGTGGCGCAGTTGCAATGATGATACTATTAGTGTTTCAAACGAAAGGACAAATACGCCCGACAACACTCATAATCATTGGTATTTCGATGCAAACGTTGTTTATTGCGCTTGTCCAAGGATTACTCATTACAACGAAGCAATTATCTGCTGCCAAAGCTTATACATGGCTAGTCGGAAGTCTTTACGGTGCTACGTTTAAAGATACAATCATTTTGGGTATGGTTATTTTAGCTGTTGTGCCGTTGTTATTTCTTGTTATACCAAAAATGAAAATATCTATACTTGATGACCCTGTAGCGATTGGCTTAGGCTTACATGTACAACGTATGAAACTAATCCAATTAATCACTTCTACTATACTCGTATCTATGGCAATCAGTTTAGTAGGTAACATTGGGTTTGTCGGTTTAATCGCACCACATATCGCGAAAACAATCGTTCGCGGAAGTTATGCTAAAAAGTTACTAATGTCAGCAATGATTGGTGCCATATCAATTGTTATTGCAGACTTAATTGGGCGTACCTTATTCTTACCTAAAGAAGTGCCAGCAGGTGTATTTATTGCTGCTTTTGGTGCCCCATTCTTCATATACTTATTATTAACCGTGAAAAAGTTATAACGATATTATTAAAACAAAATGACCTCACAACAACGTTAGCAAAATGTTTAAGCTAACTAACCGTTGCGAGGTTTTTTTATACATATAGTTGTCGTTATTGTTAACAAGCGTCGACTTTCTTAATTACATATTAATACTTTATATACAAATAACACCGACTCATATTCTATAATATCAATCAATATTCTTCGATTTTTCAAATATCGATAACTATTTCTTATTTAAATATAGTGTTTGATAATGTCATTTATTCAAAAACACAAATTTTAATAAAAATATCATATTATTTTTAATTGTAAATTACGGATTATTTTTCTTATTATATTGTGTTATATTAAAATAAAGTGCATATACAAGGAGATAAAACAATGAAATATAATAACCATGACAAAATTAGAGATTTTATAATCATTGAAGCATATATGTTTCGTTTTAAGAAAAAAGTCAAGCCTGAAGTCGATATGACTATAAAAGAATTTATATTACTGACTTATTTATTTCATCAGCAAGAAAACACACTTCCATTTAAGAAGATTGTTTCAGATTTATGTTATAAACAATCGGATTTAGTACAGCATATAAAAGTACTTGTGAAACATTCATATATTAGTAAAGTTCGAAGTAAAATTGATGAGCGTAATACTTACATTTCAATATCTGAAGAACAACGAGAGAAAATTGCAGAACGTGTTACATTGTTTGATCATATCATTAAACAATTTAACCTTGCAGATCAAAGTGAATCACAGATGATACCAAAAGATAGTAAAGAATTTCTAAACTTGATGATGTATACAATGTATTTCAAGAATATTATCAAAAAGCATCTAACATTAAGTTTTGTAGAATTCACAATTCTAGCTATTATCACTTCTCAAAATAAAAACATCGTTCTTCTTAAAGATTTAATTGAAACAATCCACCATAAATACCCTCAAACTGTTAGAGCTCTCAATAATTTAAAAAAGCAAGGCTATCTAATAAAAGAACGCTCAACTGAAGATGAAAGAAAAATTTTAATTCATATGAATGACGCGCAGCAAGACCATGCTGAACAATTATTAGCTCAAGTGAATCAATTATTAGCAGATAAAGATCATTTACATCTTGTTTTTGAATAATATCTCTATTACGCAAGTGTGCTGTATTCTAAAGTGCACTTGTGTTTTCTATTTTTTAATAAAACCTCAGCACATTATGAACAACTTTCTATTTTCTATATCTCTTAAAACCATTTCCGAAATTAAACCTCAGCACATTTAAAGCCCCACTTTATTCTTAAAAATATTTTTTAACTTATATACATTAAAATGCTTTCATTATAAAAAATATCTCTATATTTTATCTGTTTTTATTAATCGAAATAGCGTGATTTTTCGGTTTTAAGCCTTTTACTTCCTGAATAAATCTTTGAGCAAAATATTTATTTTATAAGTTGTAAAACTTACATTTAAATTTAATTATAAATATAGATTTTAGTATTGCAATACATAATTCGTTATATTATGATGACTTTACAAATACATACAGGGGGTATTAATTTGAAAAAGAAAAACATTTATTCAATTCGTAAACTAGGTGTAGGTATTGCATCTGTAACTTTAGGTACATTACTTATATCTGGTGGCGTAACACCTGCTGCAAATGCTGCGCAACACGATGAAGCTCAACAAAATGCTTTTTATCAAGTGTTAAATATGCCTAACTTAAACGCTGATCAACGTAATGGTTTTATCCAAAGCCTTAAAGATGATCCAAGCCAAAGTGCTAACGTTTTAGGTGAAGCTCAAAAACTTAATGACTCTCAAGCTCCAAAAGCTGATGCGCAACAAAATAACTTCAACAAAGATCAACAAAGCGCCTTCTATGAAATTTTGAACATGCCTAACTTAAACGAAGCGCAACGCAATGGTTTCATTCAAAGTCTTAAAGACGATCCAAGCCAAAGTACTAACGTTTTAGGTGAAGCTAAAAAATTAAACGAATCTCAAGCACCGAAAGCTGACAACAATTTCAACAAAGAACAACAAAATGCTTTCTATGAAATCTTGAACATGCCTAACTTGAACGAAGAACAACGCAATGGTTTCATCCAAAGCTTAAAAGATGACCCAAGTCAAAGTGCTAACCTTTTAGCAGAAGCTAAAAAGTTAAATGAATCTCAAGCACCGAAAGCTGATAACAAATTCAACAAAGAACAACAAAATGCTTTCTATGAAATCTTACATTTACCTAACTTAAACGAAGAACAACGCAATGGTTTCATCCAAAGCTTAAAAGATGACCCAAGCCAAAGCGCTAACCTTTTAGCAGAAGCTAAAAAGCTAAATGATGCACAAGCACCAAAAGCTGACAACAAATTCAACAAAGAACAACAAAATGCTTTCTATGAAATTTTACATTTACCTAACTTAACTGAAGAACAACGTAACGGCTTCATCCAAAGCCTTAAAGACGATCCTTCAGTGAGCAAAGAAATTTTAGCAGAAGCTAAAAAGCTAAACGATGCTCAAGCACCAAAAGAGGAAGACAACAAGCCTGGTAAAGAAGACAACAACAAGCCTGGCAAAGAAGACGGCAACAAGCCTGGTAAAGAAGACGGCAACAAGCCTGGTAAAGAAGACGGCAACAAGCCTGGTAAAGAAGACGGCAACAAACCTGGCAAAGAAGATGGCAACAAGCCTGGTAAAGAAGACGGCAACGGAGTACATGTCGTTAAACCTGGTGATACAGTAAATGACATTGCAAAAGCAAACGGCACTACTGCTGACAAAATTGCTGCAGATAACAAATTAGCTGATAAAAACATGATCAAACCTGGTCAAGAACTTGTTGTTGATAAGAAGCAACCAGCAAACCATGCAGATGCTAACAAAGCTCAAGCATTACCAGAAACTGGTGAAGAAAATCCATTTATCGGTACAACTGTATTTGGTGGATTATCATTAGCGTTAGGTGCAGCGTTATTAGCTGGACGTCGTCGCGAACTATAAAAACAAACAATACACAACGATAGATATCATTTTATCCAAACCAATTTTAACTTATATACGTTGATTAACACATTCTTATTTGAAATGATAAGAATCATCTAAATGCACGAGTAACATCTTTTGTTGCTCAGTGCATTTTTTATTTTACTTACTTTTCTAAACAACTTCTGAAGCGCCTCAACACTTTCTACTCTAATTACATATACGACATTTTTAGACATTAAAAAATCGAACTAGACAAGATGCTCAATGCATTTCGTACTAGTTCGATTCATGAATAATTAGATTTAAAATGTCATTTGAATCCAAGTGACAACATTATTTATATTTAGAATATTAACGTTAGTATAAACGTCCAAACACAAATAAAGGCAACAAATATAATACTGTATTTTAACGTCATTTTTAATAATGCAGACTCTTCACCAACTTTTTTAACAGCTGCAGTCGCAATGGCAATTGATTGTGGTGAAATAAGTTTCGCTGCTACACCACCTGCAGTGTTAGCTGCCACAAGTAATGAACCGCTTGTTGAAATTTGTTGTGCCACTGTCGCTTGAATAGGTGCGAATAAAGTATTGTTATTTACAACTGAACCAGTCATAAACACACCAATCCAACCTAATACTGGAGAGAATAATGGGAAAATTGCTCCCGCTTTAGCAATACCTTGTCCAATTGCTACAGTCAAACCACCGTATGTCATAACTTTAGCAATAGCTAGGATAGCTGAAATTGTAAGGATCGGTAACCATAATTCTTTAATTGCTTCGACCAATAAAGCACCTGCACTTTTCCATTTTAACTTCGTAATTAAAATTGTAATAATTACTGTTAATAAAATCGCTGTCCCAGTTGCACCAATTAAATCGAGACGCAACGCAATTCCTTTAGGCGATAAATCACTCACAGTATTTGGAATTGGCAATTTTATTACTAGACTTTCAAGTGCACCTCCAGGTTGGAATAATTTTTTGAAGAATGGTGCACTCCATACTAATACAAAGGCAGTTAAAATGACGAACGGACTCCAAGCAAAGACAATTTCTTTAGGCGTTCGTTTTTGAATTTTATGTTCAGACGCTTCCAATCTGAAAATGTTTTTCGGTTTAAATTTACGACAAACAAATGCTAACACCACCATTGTTGCTAGTGATGGGATAATGTCTGCTAGTTCTGGACCATGGAATATTGTTAATAATAATTGTAATCCAGTATATGTACCACTCACTGTTAAAATGACAGGTAAAATTTCTTTAATACCTTTCATACCATCTACAATGAATACTAAAACAAATGGAATAATAAAGTTTAAAATTGGAAGTGTTAATGCTGAGTATCTCGCAACATCTAATGTTGTAACGCCTCCACTTAAGTTAAACGTATCAATAATACTAACTGGTAAACCAATTGCACCAAAGGCACCCGCCGCACCATTAGCAATTAAACATAACATCGCTGCTTTTAATGGTTCAAATCCAAGTTGAATCAATAACACTGCACAAATTGCAATCGGTACACCAAAACCTGCTGCACCTTCTAGAAATGCGTTGAAACAAAATCCAATTAATAATAGTTGGATACGTTGGTCTTCTGAAATGCTTGCAATACTATCTTGAATAATAGAAAATTGCCCTGTTTTAATAGAAACTTTATATAACCAAACTGCCATTAAAACGATATATCCTATTGGGAAAATACCGGCAACAACGCCTTCTGTAATCGCACCTGCTGATACACGCGCTGGTAATTCAAATACAAATAAAGCCACAATCAATGTAACAACCAAAGTTGTCAATGCTGCATAAATGCCTTTCATTTTAAAAACGGTTAAGCATAATAAAAATAAAATAATAGGTACTGCTGCAACTAAGGCTGATAATCCAACATTATCGAATGGATTTACAGTAAGTAGTGTCATAATGACTCCCTCTCTTTATATAAAATATTTATCATCCTGATTAATCTACAACCTATTTCAACTTATATTTTGCGATGACCACATATTTAAAATGTAACACTCCTATATGTGACAGGCAATCGAATTTTTACAAAAAGTTCACAAAATATACACAATATTTAACTATAATAAATAATATATCATTTTAATTATAAATACTAGATATTATTTATAATAATCTCAGGAATCCGCTTCAAAACTGCATCATGACAGTTTATATTTTTATTGAGAATCTCTCATTTTATGAATTGTAGGAAGTAAACAAAATATGACAAGCGTCAAACCAATGATAATGATAAATATCATATTAAACCATAGTAAATTGAATTGATGATGGTGTTGTATTTGCCAAATTTCTAATACTGTGAAGATAGACATATAGCTCATAATCTCTAAATTTAACGTACTTAAAAATAATTTAATCGCTCGAATTTCACGTGGTGTATGATTATAATGTGACCATTTGGCAAATCGTTCATAGTATCTACCTGCAATGAAAAATATAAGCCAAATCACTATAAATGCGCTATTAATCAAAAGCAGCACCCATTTATCAGCAAAGTTATCAGCATCCCCTGCTAAATTATAGTGAATAGGTACTTTGGTTGGTAATTTTGAATAGGTCACTACTGTATAGCACATCATAGCTAAGTAAATAAGTAGACTTAATATTGTAAAAGACCTGATTTTAGACATTCTATCGCCTCTTTCTTTACATTTTATGTATAACACTCTGCCTATTTTACCTTTTAATTACATTACCCCAAACGATTAAACAATATGTAATGATACTATAATTGCGTCAGGAGTATCCGCTTGTTAAATGTGCATAGCTTATATTTAGCTGTTTAACATGCCACATAATGATTCGAATTATTGTTTTAATTAAACCTTTTTCACATATGTATAAATTTTATAGAGCGCATGCTTAATATTTTCATTTGATTCAAAGGCAAAAGATAGCCTTATACTCTTTTCTTTACTGCCATAAATGTAACCCGGATTGATTAGTATTTTTTCTTTACTTAACAATTCGTAGAATAAATATTTAATATCTATATCTATTTTAAAGACTAACCATACAAAATAACCTCCACTTGGAACTTCCCAATGTGCTATATCCTTAAATAAATTATTGAGGATGTTTAACATAAAGTCTTGTTTATCTTTTAAAACATACCTTAACTTTACTAAGTGTTTATCATAAGACTTATTTTTCAACATCTCATATACAACCATTTGTGACAAAATACTGGATCCATAGTCAATTTGCATTCTTACATCTGCCAATTGCTCTATTATTTTTTCAGAAGCAACAATCCAACCTATTCTTATTGCTGGTGCAATCGTTTTTGAAAAACTGCTTATATGTATAACTTTTCCCAATTTATCAAAAGTTTTGATAGCAGGAGTTGGATCGCTAAAGAAAATATCTCTAAAGATATCATCTTCAATGATAGGAATATTATGTCTTTCGCTATAAGTAATTATATTTTGCTTTTGCTCATTCGTTAAAGAACGACCTGTCGGGTTATTAAACCTAGGTTCTATATAAATCGCTTTATTTTTAAAATTAATAAATCTATCAATGATGGTATTAATTTCATTAATTTGATTATAAGGAACATCAATATGTCTAAAATTCAATTGCTCAAAAACATTTGTAGAGTGAATATATGATGGTGTATTTGAAATTATTATGGCATCTTGACCTAAAAACCCAATAGATAAAAGTTGAATGGCATGTAAAGCGCCTGAAGTGATCATTACATTTTCTCTACCTACATTTATACCTTGCTTTGACATTCGTTCAACGATGATATCTCTTAACTTGATATAACCATAGCCATTATTATAACCAAAAGATAAGTCTTCAATATGACTGGCTGTATTAGACATGGCTTTTTTCAATTGAATATGTGGCATTAATGGTTGACCCAATTCACCTTTACTTATATGTATATACGAGTCATCTGTCTCAATTTTATTAATTAATTGCACCGTATACTGACTTCTTTGTCGAGAGGACCATAACATCATTTCAGACCATTTATTTGTAATATGTGCTTCGTTCAAATAGTCATTAACATATGTTCCACTCCCCACTTTAGTATAGATAAATCCTTCAGCCTCTAATAACTCAATACTTTTAATAATCGTCACTCTATTTACGTTGTATTGTATCGCCAACTGCCTCTGTGAAGGTATCTTCATTCCATAAAACCAATCCCCTGCGATTATTTTATCTCTGATGTCACTAGCAATATCTTTATATTTCGTCATCTTCTCCCCCCTTTTTATAAATTGGATAGGTAAATCTAATCAAAATTGGTTGTACTCATTTTAAATCATATTTTTTAATATAGAAACACATAATTAAAGGAGTGATGATATTAATGAATAAGCTTCGAGACACTACTTTTCTATCATATTTATTTACTATCATATTGTGGGGATCTGCATTTCCAATGATAAAGATTGCGTTAAATGATTTTAGTGCAGAATCATTGTCGGCATTTCGTTTAATTTTAGCAACAATAATTCTCTTGCCGTTCGTAATTATAAAGAAATTGCCTACCCCTGAACTAAGAGATATCCCTGTTATTTTTATTTTAGGATTTTGTGGATTTGTGATATATCACACAGCTTTAAATTTTGGTGAAACTTTGATTAGTGCAGGTATATCTGGAATTCTAGTCTCTACAACACCTATTTTTTCTAGTGCTTTAGCTTATATATTTTTAAAAGAGCGTTTTTCAAAATGGAATTGGTTAAGTTCACTCGTCGCATTTATAGGAATATCCATTATTTCAATAAGTAAAGATGATTACACAACTATTAATATATTAGGTGTTTTTATTATTTTACTTGCATCTTTTAGTGAAAGTTTGTATTTTACTTTCCAGAAAAAATACATAGAAAAATACGGCTTCATCGCTTTCACACTATATACAATAATGGCAAGCTCACCATTTATGCTTATTTTTATTCCTGAAATCATCAACGATATACACGGCGCCACTTTTACATCAATAGTATCGGTACTTTATTTAGCTATATTCCCTACTATAATTCCATACGTTTTGCTTGCTTATATCGTGAAGTCAGTTGGTGTCTCTGATGCAACAATGTCTCTTTATTTAACACCTATCGTTTCTTTATTATTATCTTATCTGTTATTAGACGAGCTACCAACAACCCTTGCTATTATAGGCGGAATTATCACTCTACTAGGCGTTAGTTTAAGTAATTTCTTTCAAAATACATAATTATTCCAAGTCCCGCACCTCAGAATCCAAAAACATTCGAGTGATAAAATTTTAAAAATCAAAAATATAAAAATGATCTAATTTCGTCAAATTTACCAATATAAATACTAATATTTGCAATTCACAAAGGGGTATAGTCTGAGTGTATTATAATACGAAAGGACTTGGTGGATATGTATTACAGTTATGGAAATTATGAAGCATTTGCGCGCCCTAAAAAACCTGAAAATGTAGAAAACAAATCCGCTTACTTAATCGGATCTGGTCTAGCTTCACTTGCTGCAGCTTGTTTTTTAATAAGGGATGGTCAAATGGAAGGTTCTAAGATTCATATTTTAGAAGAGTTACCCAAAGCGGGCGGTAGTCTTGATGGTGAAAATATGCCTTTAAAAGGCTATGTTGTCCGAGGTGGTCGTGAAATGGAGAACCACTTTGAATGTTTGTGGGATTTATTCAGATCTATCCCTTCACTTGAAATTGATCATGCGTCAGTATTAGATGAATTCTATTGGTTAAACAAAGAAGACCCTAACTATTCTCGTTGTCGTGTTATTGAGAAACAGGGTCAACGTTTAGTCACAGATGGAGACTTCACTTTGACTAAAACGGCGATTAAAGAAATTTTAGATTTATGCCTAACGAATGAAGAAGATTTAGATGATGTCAAAATAACAGATGTATTTTCCGACGATTTCTTTAATTCAAACTTTTGGATTTACTGGAAAACGATGTTTGCATTTGAACCGTGGCATTCTGCAATGGAAATGCGTCGCTATCTAATGCGATTCGTTCATCATATTGGTGGTCTCGCAGACTTTTCAGCTTTAAAATTCACTAAATATAATCAATATGAATCTTTAGTATTACCTATGGTTGAATATTTAAAAGCCCATGGGGTTCAATTTGAATACGATGTAAAAGTAAAAGATATTAAAGTAGATGTTACGACAAGTCAAAAAATTGCCCGAGAAATATTAATTGACCGTAATGGTAATGCAGAATCTATTAAACTGACTATAAACGATCTTGTCTTTGTGACAAACGGTAGTATTACAGAAAGCTCTACTTATGGTGATAATGATACACCAGCGCCACCAACTGACGAATTAGGTGGTAGTTGGACACTATGGAAAAATTTAGCACGACAAAGTCCTGAATTTGGTAATCCTGATAAGTTTTGCCAAAATATTCCTCAAAAAAGTTGGTTTGTTTCAGCAACATCGACAACAAACAATAAAGATATTATCGATACAATAGAAAGCATTTGTAAACGTGATCCACTTGCAGGTAAAACGGTTACTGGCGGTATTATTACAATCAATGATTCTGCATGGCAAATCAGTTTTACAATCAATCGTCAGCAACAGTTTAAAGACCAACCTAAAAATGAAATATCTACGTGGATTTATGCCTTATATTCTGATGTAAACGGCGATTATATTAAAAAGCCAATCACAGAATGTAGTGGTAATGAAATATGTCAAGAATGGCTATATCACTTAGGTGTACCAACTGACAAAATTGAAGACTTAGCAAAACATGCATCTAATACGATTCCTGTTTATATGCCATATATTACCTCTTATTTCATGACGCGTGCTATCGGCGACAGACCTTTAGTCGTCCCGCATCAATCACAAAATTTAGCATTTATTGGTAACTTTGCAGAAACAGAGCGAGATACTGTATTTACAACAGAATATTCGGTTCGTACTGCCATGGAAGCTGTTTATCAATTACTAAATATAGATCGTGGTATTCCAGAGGTCATCAATAGTACATTTGATCTTCGCGTCTTAATGGATGCCATATACGAACTGAATGACCATCAAGATTTGCGCGAGATTACTAAAGATTCGAAAATGCAAAAACTCGCATTAGCAGGATTCCTTAAAAAGATAAAAGGTACGTACATTGAGTCATTATTAAAAGAACACAAATTGTTATAACTAGGCACATTAAATCATGTCTATATGGTGATTTCAAATCATGGAGTGGGAAAGAAATGATATGTTCACAAACTTTATTTCGTTATCCCACTCACATGATTTTTTTGATGACACATAATTGCATGTTTGATTGCATCATTTTGTTAAACAAGTGATTGCAAATCTGCCATTTCACACTGAAAATTTACATAATAAGTGACGATATTTTACAAGTCATATACAAATAACATATATTGTTAAATAATTTTACCTAATCTTAACATTAAATTTACAATTATAAGCGATAATCTAAATATAAAGCTTATTTGAGGTGAAATAATGGAAATGTCGGTTACAGAAGTCATTTTCTCCTTTTTAGGTGGTTTAGGTATTTTCCTTTACGGCTTAAAAATCATGGGAGACGGGCTTCAAGCATCAGCAGGAGACAGGCTACGAGATATTTTAAACAAATTTACATCAAATCCAGTATTAGGTGTTATTGCAGGTATCGTTGTAACTATTTTAATACAAAGTAGTTCAGGTACGACAGTTATCACAATCGGACTGGTAACAGCTGGATTTATGACGTTAAAACAAGCCATTGGAGTGATAATGGGTGCTAATATCGGAACAACGGTAACTGCATTTATTATCGGTATAGATTTAGGCGAATATGCAATGCCAATTTTAGCATTAGGTGCATTCTTAATCTTTTTCTTTAAACGCTCTAAAATCAATAACATTGGCCGCATACTATTCGGTTTCGGTTCACTATTCTTCGGTCTAGAATTTATGGGTGATGCCGTTAAACCTTTAGCATCATTAGATGGATTTAAGCAATTAATGCTTGATATGTCTACAAATCCAATACTCGCTGTCATTGTCGGCGCAGGGTTAACAGCACTAGTTCAAAGTTCAAGTGCGACGATTGGTATTTTACAAGAATTTTATCAACAAGATTTAATTAGCTTAAACGCAGCAATCCCTGTGTTACTAGGCGATAATATTGGTACAACGATTACAGCTATCTTAGCTAGTTTAGCCGGCTCAATCGCTGCAAAACGTGCGGCGCTTGTACACGTCATCTTTAACTTAATCGGGGTAATTATCTTCACAATTTTCTTGCCAGTTGTGATTCATTTGATTAGTTTGTTACAAGATGTATGGCACTTAAAACCAGCGATGACGATTGCAGTATCACATGGTATCTTCAACATAACAAATACTTTGATTCAATTACCATTTGTAGCAGGTTTAGCATGGATAGTTACAAAGCTTGTCCCAGGTAAAGATATTGCTGATGACTATAAACCTCAGCACTTAAACAAAGATCTTGTTTATCACGCACCTGGTGTTGCATTACAAGAAACTCAAAAAGAATTACAAAATGTTGGTCAGATTGTCTTATCAATGTTTGAAGACATTCGCGAAATTACAAAAGACGATAAAAAATTGATCAAAAAGCTTGAACAAAAGCATCAAGCTGTTGAAACAATCAATGATAGTATTCGAAATTATTTAGTTAGAATTTCTACAAAAGCCATTACGAAGGCAGACGTTGAGCGTTTAGCAGTTATGTTTGATGTCAATCGCTCTATTTTAAAAGTAGCAGAGCTAACAGAAGAGTATGTCGCTCAATTAAAACGCCAACATGATGAAGATATTCGCATTACAGAAGATGCACAACGCGGTATGGATAAATTATTCAACCATGTTGCTGAGTCATTTGATAAAGCCATCGACATGTTAGATGTTTATGACAAAACGAAAAAAGATGAAATTGTAGAACGTAGTAGAGAATCATTTAATATTGAACATAAACTACGCAAAGGTCATATTAAACGCCTTAATCGTGGTGAATGTACAACAAAAGGCGGATTACTATATATCGATATGATTGGTGTTCTTGAACGTATCGGTTATCATTCACGAAATGTTTCTGAAGCACTTGTTGGTCTTAACGATGATGTACCTACAGATGAAGAAATTGCAACAACTGAAATTTAATTTTTAATGTCTTATTTATATTCATACCTTATATAAAAATTAGAACTTAATATGCTTATACAAAGTCAATCCAACATTCATGGGTTGGCTTTTTTGTTTAGCAAACTTTATTATCTTAAATCGGTTATAAACACTGATATAATAATGCTTCATTAGTATGCGGTAAGCATGACGGACACTGTTCTCGGAGTCTGACCCCGAAACGTTTAATATATACTTTCACGTGTTGACTTCATTGAGGTGAGTTGCTATTATCTTCACATTATATATAGTTCTTTCCATATAAGTGTCCAAATTTTTAGAACAACGCAATAAATAACCATCCACCTAACGTATCAAAAGTTTAAGTGGACGGTTTTTCATTTATATTTATATTAGTGTTAATCCAATCATAGATTTATCTATATGCACTGCTCTATACATTTCCTCATTTAATTTGCTTTACTTTCATTTAATTCATTATCAAAACACTGGGCGTGTCATCGTTATTATTTCGCATCTTTGACACGTTTATCATCATTAGGAATCGCGAATAAAATTGCGATAAATGCCATGATTCCCATTAATACGTTAACCCAAAGTGCAATCATCGCACCTGTATGAATGCTCGTTGCAGCAACTGCACCGGCATATACTGCACCACTAATTGCGACACCGAATGCACCACCAAGTGATGAAGCCATTTTATAAATACCTGAAGCAACGCCAACTTTATCTAACGGTGCATTTGAAATAGCTGTATCTGTAGAAGGTGTTGCATAAATACCTAAGCCTAGTCCGAAACATAAATATCCTATGACACAACTGATAACATAAAATATGCCTGGCAAGAATACTAATGAAATAAGTGCAATACCAATGACCACAATGAATGTACCTAATAACATTGGTCGCTTAGAACCCATTTTTTGTAATAATTTTTCACCAACTCGAATCATCAATAACACCATGATTAAATAAGTAATTGATAAGTATCCTGCCTGCAATGCTGTGTAACCTAAACCTTGTTGCACGAATGTATTCGCTACAATTAATGTACCTGCAACACCGTTTAATAAGAAGTTCGAAATCGTTGCACCTGTATAAGGTTTATTTTCAAATAATTTAAAATCAATAAGCGGATTATCTACTTTTTTCTCAACATTTAAGAAAATAAAGAATGCTACAATTACGATTGCAATCAAACCAAAGAACCATAATGATGTATAACCAAGTGCTGCACCTTTAGTAATGACAACGTTTAAACTTAATAACATAACTACTAGAACAATTAGACCTGCAACGTCAAATTTATGTGTATTGGTAACTTCTGATTTCGTTTCAGGTGTCCCTTTGATGAGTAACATTGAAAGTACGGCAACGATAATTGAGAAGATGAAAATCCATCTCCAACCCATAGTTGTCGCAACTGCCCCACCGAAGAGTGAACAGATACCACTTCCACCCCAAGAACCGATAGACCAGTAGCTTAAGGCACGCTGACGTTCAGCACCCTCATAATAAGTTTTCATAATGGCCAATGTGGAAGGCATAATACACGCTGCTGATACGCCTTGTATAATACGACCTAAAATTAGCAATGCTGGTAAATTTGTAATAATAATTAATGCTGAACCAATAATACTTAATAATAAGCCGATATTTGTCATTTTCACGCGTCCAATTTTATCTGCTAGGCCGCCTGCTCCAACAACAAACATGCCTGAAAATAGTGCGGTTAGACTTACCGCAATACTAATTGTTCCCATGTCTGCACCAAAACTTTGTTGTAAATTTGGTACAACATTTACAAGTGATTGTGCAAACAACCAAAATGTAATAACACCTAATACAATACCTAAGATTAACTTGTTGCCCCCGCGATACGTTTCATTCATGTTAGTTATCTCCTTTAAGGTAATCTAAAACAACTGTCCCTACAGCTTCTGCCGAAATAAGTAATGATTTTTCTGAAATGTTAAATTTAGGATGATGATGTGGGTAAATTTCACCATCTTCCACAGCTGCACCTGTATAAATAAAGGCACTTGGTCGTTCCTTAGCATAGTATGCAAAGTCTTCTGAAGGTGGTTGTGGTTCACATATTTCGACACCAAATTCAAGATCTGCTTCTTTTAGCGTCTTAGCCACGTACTCAGTAAACTCTGGATCATTATATAATGCAGGATAATCATCGTTATATTCTAATGTGCAAGTTACACCATACAATGCTTCTAATCCTTTTGATAAACGTTTAATTTCTTTTTCAATTGTTGCTTTTGTAGCATCTGTTAATCCACGTACATCACCTTCAATTTCAACAACATCTTTAATGACATTGAATTGACCTTTACCGTCAAATGAACCGATTGTGACAACACCGGTTTCAAATGGACTTAGTCGTCTAGATACAACTGTTTGTAACGCTGTGACGAAGTAGCTACCTGCAACAATGGCATCATTGGCCATATGTGGTGATGAACCATGACCACCTTTACCTTGAACTTTCAATTTGAAGAATGCGCGTCCTGTTTGAACATAACCAGGTCTGTAATACACATTACCTGTTTTCATTGTGCTCATGACGTGTACACCTAATACATGATCAACACCGTCTAATACACCATTTTCAATCATTGCTTTAGCACCACCTGGTGGTACTTCTTCAGCTGGTTGATGTATCACAACGACTTTTCCTGTAAAACTATCTTTCATTTCAGCAAGCGTCTCTGCTAATACAAGCATGTATGCTGTATGTGCATCGTGACCACATGCGTGCATAACACCTTTATTTTGTGATGCAAAAGATAATCCTGTATCTTCAGTAATGGGTAATGCATCAAAGTCTGCACGGATTGCTAATGTTTTACCAGGTTTCCCTGAATCAATCGTTACTTTAATTCCACGTGGTCCGACATTCGTTTCTACTTCTACATCTTTACCTTTGTAAAATTCAGCGATGTATTTCGCCGTTTCATCCTCATGAAAAGATAATTCTGGATGCTGATGTAAATAACGTCTGATCTCAATCATTTTGTCTTCTTTTGATTTTAAAGCTTCAATTAATTGTTGATTCATATCATTCATCTCCTTAGTTACATCATATATGATTGATTATTATTTATATTGCCAACAACAGACATGTTAACCATTAATTTTTTGCAATTTCAACTTTGAATATGAAAAATCACAAATTATGTATAACATAAATTGTGATTTGTGATCATTTTATGAACTTGGGTAACGTTTTACTTCAATTAAGTGAATTCCATTTGTAATCATTTTAATATTTAATGCCAGCGTATCCGTCATATCTATATCGTACACTTCTAATTTTGGAAAACTCATTCGATTAACGTAATCTATAGAATCCTTGTCCATACCATGTATCGTATGATGTTTGCGCCAAAGATTAAATAATGCACCATTTTCTTTATCTAAGGTAAAATGTTTAATCTTATACATACCTTCTTCCAGGGCATTAATGTTCAAATGGATCATTTCCGTTGCACGCATATTCATTTGATTGTCCAACGCTAAGTACGGATTAAAATGCTTTGCATCATATAACAATATTTGAAAATTTGAATCAGTTCCCGTGACAATACATGTATCATCAGAATATAAAATATTACTTGTTAATTTATTAAATAGCAATGCCGTGAAATAGACCGGACGTTTTCCATTATATTGATGAAACAGTTCAATTGAATTCATATAATCGCGTTCATTTCTACAATGACTGACGTGCAAATCATAGTTCAACCAATAACCGATACCCTCTACTTTAGAACTTAATTTTAATAATTGCTCAATGATGATACCACCTCTAAAATATTCGCCGTTTGTAATAAATGTATCGCCCGTCAATGTATTCCAATTGAGTAAAATGAGTGGACGCTTTAGGTGATGACGATGCATTAAATCGATAAGGTAATTCGTTTTATTAATAATCATTTGACTTGCGGTTTTAAATTCATCATCATTCATTTTATTAAAATCAACAGCATCATTTGAATTGGCATCAAATACAAAATGGTCGATGTGTGGCTCAAGTCGTTTCAGCAATGGTAGATGTCTTTCCGTAGCTTGATCTAAGTGAATGTACAAGCCACCATTAGGGAATAATGCTTTAAAATAATCAATCATTTCAATCAAAGACGTGTGCAATGTCGTCACATACAAATTGAACTTCAAATCTTTTCTATGACTGACATGCAGGGCAACGTGATGGATAAAAATTTTAAATGCATCGATATAATCACGTGAGTCATACTGATCCAAATGCATGGTCAAACTAAAGTTATTATCTAATAAAAAGTCTAAACACAAATCGATATCATAAAATATATTCGAAATTTCTGCATCATACGTGAATGGCGCATTGAGCTTTTTCATAATATATGGCATCACATCATATGCTAATACTTCATTGACATGAAAATCATGATGACATGTAAGTAACTGTGATTGATACTGTGTATTGAGTAAATTCCTCAAATAGCCCACTTGAGTAATATGATTAAATTGATTTAGTTGGTGATTGGTTAGTTGAAAGGTAATCTCTTTATAGTTCACCTTTTCAATATCTTCAATGAAATGATTCATTTCTTCAATGTAGTCATTTAAAAGTAATATCAATTCACGGTCGTGATAATTATGTTGTGCCGATTGCTGATTTTCAGTGATTGCTGGACGATCACCTCGATATTGTTTAGGCGTTTGATGCGTAAAGTGTTTAAATGTTCTCGCAAAGCTCGCTGCACTTGAAAAGCCATTTTGCAATGCAATATCAGTAATCGTTTCATCTGTGTATGTCAAATCGAGTTTCGCATGCTCAATTCGCGTCGTATTTAAGAAATGCTGGAATCCTACACCTAGCGATTCTGCAAACTTTTTAGACAGATGGCTCTCTGACCACCCAACATATTCGCTTAATTCCGAAAGGCTTAAGTCTTCATGAAAATGTAACTCGATATAGTCGCATACTTGATTCACTTTATCATCATTTAAGATACTTTGGTTCGAATGATATGTACGCGGGACATAATGAATCATATGCATAAGCAACTGAATCACAAGTTGTTGCTCAGTCAATTTAGACAACTCATTATGTCGAATATGTGTTGAAACCAGTCTTGCCATTATATTTCTCAGTTGATGTATATTTTTTGTTGTGGTCGCATCTGTTAAGTGAAAATATAGACAATGCACATCATCAAACTTGTCTGCTAAATATTTCATTTGGAATTGGATATAACATATGATGCCATCTTGTTGAAGTTGAAATCGATACAAGTCGCGGTGGTTAATGATGAAAATGTCGCCACTGTTGCATTGCGTCATATTATTTTCATCATAAATATGTGCCTCACCTTTAATAACAAAACCAATCATTAAACCATTGAGCCTTTTGAAATCTGACATACTTTCAGTTTCTACTCGAATTAAATAATCACGCTGCATACTATCCCTCAATTCAGTAATATGAATACGTTTATTTTACATTATTTTACAGCAACATATTTGAATTTCATATTGAATCGTGTGCGTGGAAGTGAGGTTATTTATCCTCACTCGGTTCAAGATGTAGACTATCACTAAAGTATACATTTTCACCTTTTTTCTCCACGAAAGTAAATTCAATATCTTTATATCCAACTGATGAGCCTTTTAAATTACCTGTACCTTTCAACAACAACTTCGGCGCGTTATTTGTTGGTATGTCATATCTTTTACGTAATTGTTTTACATTATAATCATCATTAGTTAATTGATATTTAGCCGAATAACTCGGCACCTCTGGATTATATGAAATATCTCCGTCTTTGTACTTCGATAAATCTTTAAAGTTGCCGTATTGCGCGAAGAACTTAAAGTTTTCAATTTCTTTTTTTATTTTTTCGTCTTTGATATCTTTTGTTGGAATGATTTTATTATCGACCATTTTAACTGGATATTTTTTTTGATTATCCTGAGCTACTTCATATTTCTCTGTCTTTATCTCATTAGTATAATAAAATCCTTTTGCACTTCTTGTATTTCTATTTATCTTCAAAAGCATGCCATTTATTTTTAAAGCTTCTCCCTTATTTTGAGTCGCCATTTGAGAATTAACAATCCACGTTCCTTTATCATTTTTATCAAATTGATCATCACGATAACCTTCTTTATCGTATAAATCCTCTAGGTTTTTAATCGGATACATACTTAATGTTTTTTCAAAACTTTTCTTAATTTCCGCTTCTTTACCTATGCCACAACCTCCAATAAAAATTGTTAAAAATAAGAAACTAATACCTAGCATTAATTTATTTAATCGTTTCATCATCTTACAACTCTCTTCTTTTTAAAATGATTTACTTTTGCGAATTACATATATTTATCAATTTATAACACTTTTTCACTTTAATATTATCAAAAATTTCACAAACAATCTGTTCAATTTATAATATTGTTGAATCATTACTTATTTTCAAAATAAAAACGAGTAGTGAAAATAATTAGAATCTAACTATTTTCATACTCGTCTTAATATCATTATTGACTCCTTATTTATTACTATCTATAATTTCGCTTACGATATCATCATATCCAGGCCACGGATATCCTGCATAGTCAACAATCAGCCAACCCGTCCTAGCTTTCCCATTTGCTTTAATCGTTTTTGCAATTTCAGGATTTATATGTGATGCATAGTTATAAGTACTATTAAATGCGCTGCCTCCAGACGCCACACTCAAGAAATTCACATATAGATTGTCTTTGTTACTATCAGTTTTAGCTTTAGCTAATAAATTTTTAACAGCTTCTACTTTCTTATCGTAATAATCTTTATACTCATCTTGTACCTGTAAATGTAAGTTATCATTGTTAATTTTCGTTTCAAATGTCGCATTGTCTGCCCATTGAATACCTGACGTGTCAGCACCATAACCACTCTTTATGTATGTACCCCCCATTCTATTGAATAGGACAATTTTACCTTTCGTTTCTTTTAAAGTAGGATTCGCATTACTTCCTGTGTAAAAAAGATTTTGATATTGCGGGTTATTATAATAATATTCTCTAAAAATCTCTTCAAATGTCTTCGTAACTTTAGAATCGCTATCGTAGTCCTTTTTCATAGACATCACAATTGTTTCATTTGGATAAGCACTCAAGTAATATTTAGCATCATCTAAAAATTTCCCTAGTTCATGATGCAAATAAACCATGCCGTGATGAACCGAAATCATATTATCAGCACTTGCTCTGCCTCTAATATCAAAAAATCTGACTCCTGACTTCATTTGTGTAAGGTAATCTTTATCTTGAGTCTTTGCCCAAACTGATTTTACCGGATCAGTTAAAGTGAATGAGCCACTATCATGTGAACCCGGTATATTAATCTCAGTTAAACGTTTGCTTTCATCAAGTTTACTCATCCAATTTTCTGGACTTTTACTCAACGAATCTGACGCATGTGCTGAATGATATAAACCACTCATCACTACTAAAATGATACTTAAAAACAAAGTCTTAATACACTTTTTCATAATATCAACTTCTTTCTATATTTAATACATTAATTATACATCTTTTTTAAATAAAAATATGTGTAAAATTTTAAAACTCATTTAATTGATGTTTTAATAATGTATTATGGGAATTATTGACATGTGATTAAAAATCCTTAGGATAGTTCTTTACATATATAAGTTAAAAAAGGAGCTAGCTTTATAATCGCCAGCTCCTTATCGTTATTTTTTATCTTCCATTGTGTAACATACGAGGCCAAATATAATACCACCTATGCTCCAAACGATTAAATCACTTCTAGTATTCCCTAAGTCAGTGATACCGTATATATCAGCTACAGTGCCTGCTGTCAGCGCCAATGATGTAAATAAAATTGTTACTAAAATTGATTTTAGTTTAACGAAATCCTTACTATTTTTCTTATTTTCTTTATCTTTGCCACGCCTAACATCGTACCCTTTCAAGAAACGTAGTCCAATTAGTGATTCAATTAAAATCAAAACGATGATGATTTGAGTGGTAATTGATAGTTTAGGTTCCAAAATGTGAATGAATATGTTAGAAATTACTAACGCAAGCAAAACGAGCATTGAATATGCATATAAAATGATAAATTTTGCCCCTTTTAATTCTTCAGTTGTTCCATTCTTGTCTGTTTGAGATCTACTTATTGCATTTAATATCCAGTTGTTAAATTTCTTCATTATTCAATTTTACTCCTTTTAAAATGTAAAAATTGCTCGGTAATTAAGTATCAAGTAATACTGTTATTAATAGTATATATCAACTTTAATCTAAATATTCATAAATACCACATGAATTAAAATTTTTCTTACTTAAATCAAAGTTCAATATTTCAAAGGGCTGTCACTAATGAAGATATTATGTATAACTTTTTACTGTAACTATATTATTTCTCAAATGAATTCATTAGCTTTTTAAATGGGCCTTAAGCATCTTTATTTTTGTTCAATAAATACATGAAAAAAGAGCACCCTTGAATGAGCACTCACTTAATTATCTTTCCGTTATATTTGTATTGACTAAAGTGGTAGTTAGATTACTTCATAGTAGTACAAACTTAAAAGTTAAATATGGTGATTCAAATACTTCTGTAGTATAAAAGATGTAAGTTACATAGATAAACTGATTATTTAAGTGCGTGTTCTTTTGATCTGAATAAAATCGTGACGATAAATTCAATGGCACTCGTGTACCTTGTTTGGAAATTGTAATTGCTCCTATGTCCTTTCAAATAAATGATTATCTTTGAGTTTCACCATAACTACACGTTTTCACCAATATTTATAAAAAGACATCTTTTACAAAAGATTCTAGTACTTGCTTACTGGATTCAGGATTAATTATCAAAGTTGTTTCTAAATTCGGAATATCGACATCGACATCTATTTGAAACAAACTTTTATTTTCTAATTCATCTGCAACAATAAACTCCGGCAATAGCGCAATCCCATCTGAATTTTTTAAGTGTTTTTTCAATGACTCAATTCCTAGAAATTCAACCATTTGTTTTGTTGAAAAGCTATATTTATAGAGAATCTTTTCTAACTGTTCTCTGTAACTACACCCTTTTTCAGTAACAAGTAATGTATGGTTTTGAATATCGTTTAATTTGAAATCTTTCATCTCTTTGTTAGTAACAAATATTAAACGTTCTTCAGTTATAGGAATAGCAGTTAAGTTACTATTAATAATCTTTTCGTCTGTGATAAGGCTAATATCCGATTTAAAATTAGCAATTTCTTCTTTAATATAGAAATTAGAATGTGCGGATTTAAACTTCAAGTTTACATATGGGTGTTCAGCTAACCATTCACTAATCTTATTATAGTAACGATACAAATACTGACTTTCTTGCATGTTAATACTTATATTTACCTTCTTATTGTAAAGTCCTTTTATTTCTCTCTCGTATTCGCTATTACTATCTAAAATCACTTTAGCGTATTTAACGTATGCTAAGCCTTCTTCCGTTAGTTCCATACCATATTTTTTTCTATAAAATAATTTAACATCTAATTGCTTTTCTAATTTTTCAATATGTGTAGATACAGTTGACTGTGAATAGTTAAGTAATTCTGATGCTTTAGTAAGGTTCTTTGTTTCACTAGTTACTAAAAATGATTTTAAAATGTTTAAGTTCAAAGTAGTACCTCCTTTAGGATTCACTTTTATCGAATTCTGCATTCTAAGAATTCTGATTTAATAATAATATATTAAATATTATTATAAAGGTAAATCGAAAGGAGTTATGACTATGATTACTTGTTTATTTGGAAGTAGTAGAAAAGATGGCAATTCAGCTATCGCAGTAGAGAATCTATTGAAGAATTTAAATGTCAACTTTGTGAATTTATATCAAAGTAACATTGAAAAGGTTACAGATAATCGTCATAGCAAAGGTGCCAACTTTCATAATGATGATTACGAACAAATTTTAATCAAAGTTTTAGAATCAGATATTATTATTTTTTCAACACCACTCTATTGGTACTCCATGAGTGCGTCTTTAAAACTCTTCATTGATAGATGGACCGAGTCATTGCGAGATACGCAAATAGACAACTTCAAAGAAATCATGTCACAAAAAAAGTATTTGATTTTAATCATAGATGGCGACAATCCGCATACCAAAGCACAACCTTTAGTCAACCAATTCAAATTAATATTTGAGTTTATGAATATTACTAACTATAGATTTTTGATCGGAGAAGGCAATAAACCATTCGATATTTTAAACGACTCTCAATTTATAGAAGAGCTCGCAAATATAAATCTTGCATTGAAAAAAGGTGATATTTATGACTGATTTGTTGAAAATTAAAAACTTCAGATTGTTCTTTTTAGCAGAAATAATTTCAGCATTCGGAGTTGGAATTAGTACAGTTGGGGCTAATTGGTATTTAATCGACAAAACTAACGACTCCCAACTATTAGGTATTATGTTAGCTTTAAATGTATTATCTGGTTTCTTAGCTTCTCCTATAATAGGTGGACTAGCCGATAAATATAATAGACGAAATATTATTTTAATCACCTATCTTCTTCAGGTAATATTATATTTACTCATTGTCATAGCACTCTTAATGATAGGCTTTGAGACCTATTTAGTGATTGGATTTGCGATTGTTAATGGGATAGGTTGGACTACGTATATGGCAACATCTAGAAGTTTAGTTAAACAGATTTTAAAACCAGATCAATATACAGATGCAAATTCTCTATTAGAGATTAGTTTGCAAACAGGTATGTTTATTGCAGGTGGATTATCAGGAATATTATATGAAATAAATGGATTCACTCTAATTATAGCGATGACTATAATGATGTTTCTAATCAGCATTTTTATGTTATTTAGATTGCATGTAGATAAACCAACTCATTCAGAGGAAGAATCAACAAATAGCTTATTGCAAGAATATTTATTAGGATGGAAATTTTTAAAAGACAACATGATGATATTTATTTTTGGAGTTATTTCAATCATACCAATGGTGTTTACAATGATCTTTAACATATCATTACCAGGATATGTATATAATGTTTTAAAACTTTCGTCTGTACAATTTGGTTTTTCAGATATGTTATATGGCATTGGAGGATTATGTGCAGGTTTAATTTCAGCTATTCTTTCGAAAAAAATCTCAACTAAAGCATTGATATTTTTGTTATATTTCATATTAGTCATAAATTCAGCACTATTTATTTGGATAAACTCAGCATTTTACTTATTCATAGGATCATTTATACTAGGCTACTCAATTTCATCAATCAGAATTTATATGAATACAGCTATAATGAACACTGTTTCAGATAAATATGTCGGTCGCTCATTTACGATATGGACGTCAATTTCATTGTTACTGCAAAGTTTCATTGCTCCATTTTTAGGAAGATGGATTAATGAAATTAATGATAAATTCGGTTTCTATATTATACTCATTTTATCCTTACTCATATTTGTTACACTGCTGCTCGTTAACAAAACAGACAAAATAAAATATGCACATAAAGAAGAGTGACCGTCACTCTTCTTTTAATATGCGATCATTTGTCGATGTGCTTAATTCTCTCCACCCGAACTTCACTTTTGCAAATCATTTTTTATGAGCTCAAATAAATCAGTGAGATTTGTTACTTTGACAAAGTGTGGAATTAAAATCATTTCCTTGGCACCAGGATACGGCGATACTAATGTATTATCTTGAAATTGATGACGTGCACTTTTAGTCGCCTTGACCAATAATCTATTATCATACAAACCACCTATAACCACACCATCATAATAAATAATATATTCTCCCATCATCTTTCTAGTTTTAACAGCATTTGAATTCACATGATTTAAAAATAAATCATTTACATCTTTCTCAGTCGCCATTGTAATCGCTCCTTCAGTAATTATGTTTAATCATATTCGTATTAATAAATCATTTAGAGTTGTTCTTAATGTTATCTATAATTATATGAGTAGTTAAAATCAAACCTATGGAAAAGAAAATAATGATAACAATGTTAATAAATATAGTTATAAAATTATAATTCGGCAGATACACGAATAGTAGAAACATAGGTACTGTAAAAAATAAGTCATACCAACCTAAACCTATTAAAGATTGCTTTAAATCTTCCATAATATCACCTTTATAAATTTGTCTTTGTTATAAGATAACGTATAAATCACATTACTGTATATGTAGCTAAAGAAAATTCTGAATCATAATAATAAGTAGTGTATCATTAATAATGAACAATTTAACGCGATAATCCTTGATTTGTATACTGATCAACTTACCACAACATTCATTTTAGACTACTCGTAGACTTCCCTTTCAAATGGTTGTATCAACTAAAATTCCTTTTGTATAAGTTCGTCTTTTGTGGTAATATCATCATGCATAAAAAATCGAGATACTAATTATAAAGAGGGTATAAATATATTATGAAGGAAAATTTTTGGAGTGAATTACCACGTCCATTTTTTATTTTGGCGCCAATGGAAGACGTTACAGATATCGTCTTTCGACACGTTGTAAGTGAAGCAGCTAGACCGGATGTGTTTTTCACTGAATTTACAAATACCGAGAGCTTTTGTCACCCTGAAGGCATACATAGTGTGCGCGGACGCTTAACTTTTAGTGAAGATGAACAGCCGATGGTCGCTCACATATGGGGAGATAAGCCAGAACAGTTCCGTGAAACGAGTATTCAATTAGCTAAAATGGGCTTTAAAGGCATTGACTTAAATATGGGATGTCCTGTAGCAAATGTTGCTAAAAAGGGTAAGGGTTCCGGCTTAATCTTAAGACCTGACGTCGCTGCCGAAATTATTCAAGCAACTAAAGCAGGCGGGCTTCCGGTAAGTGTTAAAACACGCCTTGGCTACTATGAAATCGATGAATGGAAAGATTGGTTGAAGCATGTCTTCGAACAAGACATTGCAAATTTATCTATTCATCTTCGTACACGTAAAGAAATGAGTAAAGTAGATGCACATTGGGAATTAATCGAAGCTATTAAAAATTTACGTGACGAAATTGCACCAAATACATTGTTAACAATTAACGGTGATATTCCCGATAGAAAAACAGGACTTGAACTTGCAGAAAAATATGGTATTGATGGCATCATGATTGGTAGAGGCATTTTCCACAATCCATTCGCTTTTGAAAAAGAACCACGCGAACACACAAGCAAAGAACTATTAAATCTGTTGAGATTGCATCTATCATTGTTTAACAAATATGAAAAAGATGAAATACGACAATTCAAGAGCTTGCGTAGATTCTTTAAAATCTATGTGCGTGGCATAAGAGGCGCTAGCGAACTTCGACATCAATTGATGAACACACAATCAATTGCAGAAGCACGAGCACTACTAGATGAATTTGAAGCCCAAATGGACGAAGACGTTAAAATTGAATTATAGTATGAGTAATAAAGGTTGAGGATGATATTTCCCAATTTAACACGGATTGAACACTTTCTACTTAGGTATTATCTGGTTTTCCTGATAGGATAACTCCCGATGATGCCTTTTTACTTATATCACCTATCCTTTTGGAAATGGTGCAAAATTAAAAATACATCAGGATATCGTTTAACTCAGAAAAAAACTCCAATTAAAAAATTGTTTACAACTTATGAAATTAATATTGCTCTTAGTGCTCAACAGACAAAGTGGTTGAAATTACTATTGGAGGTACATACCAAGCTATCATTTTGAGTACACGTGGTTTGAATATCTGGCAAGAAATGGATATTGGTAATGTCAGTCATAAAGTCGCTAAACGTGCTCAAATACCATTAATTATTATTAAATAATTTAGAGGATGAGGTATAAACCTTTAAAAAAACAGCAGTGAGATGATTTTCAATTAGAAAACATCTTACTGCTGTTTCTATTTTCATAATCATTCTTATTGAATGACTTCATCGTGATCATTTAAAACAGTAACAACTTTTTCAATCTTATACTATTTAGAGCTAAAAATTCACGACATATAAACACAACACTGACACGTCATTTAAATACTTAATATTTTATAGTAAAAGATTTTTCATTAAAAAATTTATTGTTTTCTGTACTTTATTATATTAATCCTTTTAGCATGCCGTACCAATACATTTTAGGTAATAAATCTTTCTTAAATATATACATACTTCTACGTTCTTTGGCCTGATTAAACGGCATTGTTTCTTTAGTATTTTTATTATAATCAAACTCTGCAAGTATTAACCTATTATATCCAGTAACAATAGGGCATGAAGTATAACCATCATAATGATGCGTTAACATTTGATTATTCATCACTTGCAATAAATTATTAGCGACGATAGGTGCTTGCTTACGAATAGCTGCGCCTGTTTTTGAAGTAGGTACATTTGAAGCATCACCAAGTGCAAATACATTAGAGTAGCTTTTATGCTGTAATGTGGTTGGGTTAACATCTACCCATCCCTCACTATCTGAAAGTGTACTTTCTTTTACTACATCTAAGGGACCCATAGGTGGTGTTACATGTAACATATCATAACTTATTGTTTTTCTATCGTATGTTTTGATATGTTCGAATGTAGCCACTTTTTTGTCACCATCGATTTCAACAAGGTTATAATTATAATTGACTGTTATATTTCTTTCTTCAACAATCCTCTCTAATTCTTTATTATATTTTCCTACGTCAAATAAAGCTTCTTTTGGCGTTGCATATATCACATTAGCGTTAGAACGGATTTTATGTTTCCTAAAATAATCTTCAGCTAAATACATAATTTTCATAGGCGCACCTCCACACTTTATAGGAGTGTTTGGATGCGTAAAAATGGCATTTCCTTGTTTAAAATTAGAAATTTGGTTCCAAGTTTCGTTAACATAGTCAGGTGAATAGTTGGAGCAAACACCATTTTTACCTATATTTTCTTTTAGTCCTATAATTGAAGACCAATTAATCTGTAATCCTGGAGCTACTACTAAAAAATCATAATAAACTACTGTATTATCTCCTAAAATAACGCTATTATTTTCAGGTTGAAAACTTGAAACAGCCTGTTTTATCCAGTGAGCACCTTCAGGTATAACACTTTCCATATCTTTACGAGAACTTTTCAAACTAGATACCCCTGCGCCAACCAACGTCCATAATGGTTGATAGTAATGATGGTCTGCTGGGTCTATAATTGCTATTTCCCCTTTAAAGTTTTGATTTTTTCTTAATAGTCTTGATGCTACGGTAACACCTGCTGTACCGCCACCAATAATAACAATTTGATAATGCTTATTCATTTTTCCACATCCTTAAATTATTTTAATGATTCTGGAAAATCTTGATAGCCTTCTCTAATATTCACCACATTTTCAAAACCTTTGCTTTCCAATATACCCACTGCAATTGAACTTCTAACACCTGACTGACAATGTACATATATTTTATCCTCTTTATTAAAAGGAATATTTTCATTTAATAATTTACCATGTGGAATATTAACAGCTTGATATAAGTGTCCATTATTCCACTCTTCATCATTACGTACGTCTAATACATGTTCTTCTTTACCTGTCATATCAGCGCTATGAACGGACTGGGTTGAAATGTCTGATTTTGGCAAACGATAGCCTGCTACCTTATCAAACCCAATTAATTGTAAAGTGTGTTTCGCTTTCTCAACAGTAGATTTATCTCCAATTAAATCTATATCTTTTTCAAAATCTAAGTACCAACCAATTTGATTAATAAAGTTTTTGTTGTATGGTATATTGATTGTTCCTTTTGTGTGGCCACCTTGAAAGGCCTCTTTGCTACGAAGATCAAATGCTACACTTTTATTATCTAAACTAGGATAAACATCGTATGATTGATATAAATTCATACCAAACTGATTAACTTGTTTCATTTGTGCAAAATGATGCGGTGGTGCTGGTTGATTTGATGTTAATGATTCAATAAATTTAGTCTCATCAATTTCATTAAATGCCCAGTTATTAATTTTCTCATAACCTATTGTAGATATAGGTATGGCACCTAATGCTTTACCACAAGGGCTTCCAGCACCATGACCCGGCCAGATTTGAACATAGTCAGGTAAATTTTTAATATTTTGAACGGACTCATACATTTGTTTCGCGCTAATTTCTGTAGAACCCTTTATTTGAACAGATTTTTCTAATAAATCAGGTCTACCTATATCACCAACAAAAATAAAGTCACCACTAAATAATCCCATCGGAACACTTGAACCACCACCTAAATCAGTGAGTAAAAAGCTAATACTTTCAGGCGTGTGTCCTGGAGTATGCAGAACTTCTAATTTAACATTGCCTACTTGAATGATATCTCCATGTTTAACAAATTGTGTTTTTGATGGCATATTTTTATACCCTAATGCATCTTCACCTTCGCCAGACACATATATATTTGCATTTAAGCGTTTAGCCACATCACGAATTCCTGAAGCAAAATCAGCATGAATATGTGTTTCTGTAGCTTGTGTAATTATTAAACCTTCAGAATCTGCAACTTCTATATATTTCGATAAATCACGAACAGGGTCTATTATTATTGCCTCTCCTGTACGTTGACAACCCACTAAATATGATGCTTGAGATAAATGATTATCGTAAAACTGTTTAAAAAACATGATAACAACTCCTTTTATTAATAGATTTAATTAGATAAATAAATTATGATTCGCATTTTCAGTAGCACCAATATAAGTGCCTACACCACCGTACTCAACTTCATCTCTAAGTTCTTCTTTCTGAATACCCATGACATCCATACTCATCGTACAAGCGATTAATTTGATATTTTGCTCAATAGCTTGATTGATAAGTGTTGGTAATGAATCAACATTTTTCTTTTTCATTACGTAGCGCATCATCATATTTCCTAAACCAAACATATTCATTTTGGAAAGAGGCATTCGTATATTCTTTTTGGGCAACATTAAATCAAACATTTTTGCAATACCTTGCTTTTTAACATTAACTGTTTGCGCTTTTTTTAATGCATTAAGCCCCCAAAAAGTAAAGAAGATAGTTACATCTTTTCCAGCAGCTCTAGCGCCATTTGCAATAATCAATGCTGCTACAGCTTTGTCTAATTCTCCACTAAATAATACAATTGTAGTACTTTTAGCAGAATAATTTACATCTAAATCTTTTGCTTTTTCTTTTTGAATAATCGCATTAATTCCATTGTTATTTTCATCAAGCTTAACTAAAGTATGCCTTGTTTGTTTCACCCAACTTTTAATATCACTAGGAAATCCAGGGTCTGTGACTTTGACTTCAATTTGGTCACCTACTTCAATATTCTTCATTTCTTGACTAATTTTTACAATTGGCCCTGGACATTGAAGACCACGATAATTAAATTGTTTACGATTTGCTTTAATTTCTATACTTTTATATTCTTCTTGCGTATCATAACTATCGTTTTCTTCTTCATAAACTTTATAACCACCATCAAGATTTATAACGTTATAACCTTGTTTAGCTAAATATTTACTAGCATTAGCACTTCTGTTACCACTTCTACAGATTACATAATAGGTTTTATTTTTTTCTTTATTGAATGACTCAATCTCATCAACAGGATGAAGTATGGAACCATTGATATGTCCTAATGCATACTCCTCTTCTGTTCTAACATCAATTAATTGCCCTTGCTTTGCTAGTTTTTGCAATTCTGCTTTACTAAATTCATCGATAAACTTTTCTCCGTATTGTTTCATAATAACCTCCCTTAAAATACCTGTAGGGGTATTCTAAACAGTTGAATGGAACTTGTCAAATACCTATAGGGGTATTTGACACATTTGTGTTTATCTATTAATATATTTTTATTCAATTAAAAGTGGAGGTATGACTATGAATTATGATAAAAAAATGATTAATCGTATTAATAGAATACAAGGGCAACTAAATGGAATTATTAAAATGATGGAGGAAGGAAAAGACTGTAAAGATGTCATTACACAAATCAGTGCATCAAAGAGTTCACTCCAACGCTTGATGGGGATCATTATTAGTGAGAATTTAATAGAATGCGTAAAAGCAGCTGCGGATGATGAAGAAAGCTCCCAAGAGTTAATTAATGAAGCTGTAAACTTATTGGTGAAAAGTAAGTAATGGATATTGTTAATATAGTTATCATGTTACTCATTGGGGTATTCGGTGGGTTCATATCTGGTCTAGTAGGCGTAGGTGGTGCTATCTTTATTTATCCAGCTATTTTATTATTACCACCATTATTCGGAGCCCCTGCATATAGCGCATATATCGCATCAGGTCTTACTTCTAGCCAAGTCTTTTTCAGTACATTAAGTGGCTCATTAAAAGCTCGAAAAAAAACAGAGTTCTCGCCACAATTAGTTCTTTATATGGGTGGCGGCATGATTATAGGGAGTATGTTAGGTGCATTTCTAGCAAATTTATTTGATGCTACATTTGTAAATACGGTATATATCATTATTGCTTTACTTGCATTAACATTAATGTTTATTAAAGTGAACCCTAGTTCCGAAAAGTCTTCATTTAATAAATATTTATTAGTTATCATTGGCCTTTTCATTGGTATCATTTCAGGTATAGTAGGTGCAGGTGGTGCCTTCATTATTATTCCTATATTATGGGTTTTATTCAAATTACCAATGAATACTGTAGTCGCTAATAGTATAGTAATTGCTTTTATATCTTCAATTGGTGCTTTTGTCATAAAACTTATTCAAGGTTATATCCCTTTATATGACGCCTTATTCCTTATCATAGGGAGTGTTATATTTGCTCCAATAGGGTTAAAATTAAATAAAAAAGTCCCTAACATAATACAAAAATGGATTATCAGTATTTTAATCGTTTTTGCTATAATTCAACTCATTTTATAAAACTAATCCTTATAACTCAGACAGCAATTTCCCGAAAAATAATACCTCTTATTTCAACAAATATGTATGCAGTTCGGATTTATATGAATAAAAATTTTTGATGAAATATCCATATATATGCTTATAAATATAAATTTATCAACTATAACTAAAAATGATAAAAGATTTAATGCCACTGATGACTGAATTAATATTATTTAAGTTTTTATCAAACACATTAGTAAAGTAGATGCACATTGGGAATTAATCGAAGCTATTAAAAATTTACGTGACGAAATTGGAGGTTGGGACATAAATCAATGTTCTATGCTCTACAAAGTTATATTGGCAGTAGTTGACTGAACGAAAACGCACTTGTAACAAGATTTTTTCAATTCTAGTCAGGGGCCCCAACACAGAAGCTGGCGGAAAGTCAGCTTACAATAATGTGCAAGTTGGGGTGTGGGTCCCAACACAGAGAAATTGGAACAACAATTTCTACAGGCAATGCGAGTTGGGGTGGGACGACGAAATAAATTTTGGGAAAATATCATTTCTGTCCCACTCCCATATTCCCGATAGAAAAACAGGACTTGAACTTGCAGAAAAATATGGCATTGATGGCGTCATGATTGATAGAGGCATTTTCCACAATCCATTCGCTTTTGAAAAAGAACCACGCGAACACACAAGCAAAGAACTATTAAATCTGTTGAGATTGCATCTATCATTGTTTAACAAATATGAAAAAGATGAAATACGACAATTCAAGAGCTTGCGTAGATTCTTTAAAATCTATGTGCGTGGCATAAGAGGCGCTAGCGAACTTCGACATCAATTGATGAACACACAATCAATTGCAGAAGCACGAGCACTACTAGATGAATTTGAAGCCCAAATGGACGAAGACATTAAAATAGAATTATAGTATGAGTAATAAGGGTTAAGGAGGAATATAACGTTCCTCTTTTTTGTTTGTGTTAAAGACTAATGTACCTACTTTTTAAAGAAGTAATTAAAAAGAGCAACTTTTCCAAGTCGCTTTAATTCATTAAAATATTTTTATTTACTTTAATCTAACCATATATTATTATTGATAAGTTGCTCTATGTCTACTTTTTAGTTAAGTGCACTTCTATTTCCGTTTTGGCTGATTCAACTGTTTCATTACCTCGATATATCATCAAATATTTAGACTGAGTAAAGCCAGGGTCTGGCATCATATCATACCAATAATATCGATTACCATTTTCTATAAATTTAATGTATCCCGTTTCATATGAAGTGCCACCTAAATGGTATAAATTGATTTTAGAAATTAATTTATTTCTCACTTTATAATCTAACTCTTGAATAGTTACAGTCTCTTTATCAATATTGATATCAAAAGAAAGAGTAACACTGTCATTCTCGTAAACTTTTACAACAATAGGCTGAATTCTATTATTGGTATTGTTCTCATTTAATGTTATACCACCATACATACAAGTTTTTTTACTTCCACCTCCTTGATTACTATCACACTGTATATTTTCATTTGAAAAATAGCATTGATCAAAATAATTGACGCCAAAAATATCGACTTCTTTCCCATCAAATGAACTAGCCATTGTACTGTCTTTTAACTCAGTTTTAACATAGTCATAATGACCAGGGTTATTTATTGGAACAATGAAGTCATGACTCAAAAATTTGTCACTTAGCTTTATTTTTTTAGCATTAACTGGATCACTATTATATAAATACCATATATTATGCCAAGAACCCGTATATTGACTAGATTTGTTTAATTCACTTATATTTGGATCATTTTGTGTCTCTGCTCTAGCTTCCAACAAAGAATAGCTACTGTAACCAAATAACAAAGTGATTAGTATAAATATTTTTCTCATATTACTCCTTTTGAATATATAATTAATTTAGTTGACCTTCATCAACCATTGCTATTTTATAACATATATTCATTTAATGTAACTATAATTTTTTTAATTTAATTATTATATTACAACAAATTGCACTTTAATAATCCTCTTATATTTTAATGACTGTCCCTACGTCAACTTTTAATATAGTATATATGCTTTTTTATAATTATCTTGAAATTCACTTTAAACGATACGGAAATAGAATTTATATCCTTCCTCTTCAACGAAAGCTTCAGCAATTAAAAAAGCAACTTTTCCAAGTCGCTTTAATTCATCAGAAGTTTTGAAACCAAGCATATTCTAATTTAATAAATATTCGTCTTGCTGTATTCCATCATATTTCATTATTTAAAAGCGCTTTTACGAATAAGCTCATTTGTAATTTCTTTCTTATTATTAATTGCATGAAGAATTTGTATTTGCTGTTTTCGTGTAACATACATACCTTCAAGTGAAAGGTTTTTAGAGATTTGTTTATTAATCTTTGAATCAATAGTAATCATGATATCGCCTCCTATATATCACTTTTATATCGTTTATCACTTAACAGGGCTATTTATGCCTTACCTAATAATCTTATTTAAAAATTGTTCATACAACTACAAAAATTAACTTTCACAAATTGCAATTACTGTTATACGACTGATCACTTCTATTAATCCTGTAGATATCAAAGTATTATTTCTTCACTTAAATCGTATTTCATTTATATAGACCAAATATTGCGATAATTAAGTCCTACTTTTTCAAAACTTAAATAACTATGTTTACATATAATTGTTCTACCCATAAACTTTTGAAAATGATGATTTAGCAATGCACACTTTTGATTGTTTAAACATGTCTATTTTAAAATTATTTTTAGATATAAATGCAAATTTTAAAGTTGCTACTCTTTCAGATTTACCTAAAATAAAAATTGCTATGAAGAACGTAAACATTAGAATAAATAAAAGTAAAAGCGCATTAAAAGCACGATATTCTTAACCCGCTAAAAATCGACATTTTCAAACCGCCATAAAACAGCATTTTAAACCGCTATTGATATCGCTGTTATGAATGAATTAAGAACGACGAATCAACCTTTATATAATAAGTTTAAAAGATATGCGAAATTACTATTAAAACCTGGAGAAGATTTAGAGGCATTTGAATATCGTAAAGTAGCTTTATTTAAGGAATGGAAGACGCAAAAGGGTATCATTAAGTATTTATTAGATCAAGATGACTCACTAAATGACGCCTACCAATATATCAATCAACTACGATTCAAACTTAAACATAATGATTATGAAGGCTTTATTCACGAATTAAAACATATGCCATTGTCTCAAGCGCATTCATTTGTCCAACGAGCAACTAAGACACTTAACAAACATGCGTACTTTATAAAAAATACATTTGATTATTACAACTTATCAAATGGTCCTTTAGAAGGTATAAATAACAAAATAAAATTAATTAAACGTACATCTTTTGGTTACTGAAGTTACAATCATTTGCGCAATCGGATATTATTATATTTAAAACTTTACGCTCCAAAAAGGAAAAAGGAAGTTAAGCAATGTTTAGTTGCTTAACTTCCTTTATTGAATGCATCAGTCCAATTTGACATAGAGCCATTATTAATTAGTTGCGATTTGTATATACATTCGTTGTAATTAGTAGTGAAGATGAAATGAAAATAACTATAGCAATTAAAACCATACTCACTGTTTGATAGTTAGATGATATTATGGAGTAAAACATCAACGTTATTTCGGTAATAAACATTAAAATAATGGTCGATTTATAAAAATTATCAAGTTGTTTCAATAATACATTTTTTTCTCCATCATCTAACTGTAACTGACATTCTACTTCTGAGTTATTAAAATCCACAATTTTTCTATTCATATAAATAATATTATTTTTATCTTCATAGAATAGTTTAATATAATAGAAAGACATTACTAGCAATACACTTGAATAAAGGATAAATTGTGGGTATTCTTCTCTTAAATATATAAAACCAGTTAAGAATGAAATAAAGGAAACTACTAACGCGATATTCAATATATACATTATAGTGGAATATCTTTTTTCTAAAACTAGTTGTACTTCGTCAAGGAAGTGTGTGTGTTTATTTAATTTCTTACTTTTAGCCTTTGCTAATAATATTAAAGACAAACTAATAAAGTTCAATGTATAAAATATTCTTGGCGCCAAGGAGTATTCAGTTGTTAGAAAGTTAAATATTAAATACGTATACCCTATCAACAATAAAATGGTTAAAAGATTTCTGTTCATAAATCTTCCTCCTCAAATATAAAGATGCTTTCTATACTAGTATTAAAGTATAATGATAATTTTTTTACGGTTATAAGCGACGGTATATATGAGCCATTCTCTAACATGTTTATAGTTTGCCTAGATATATTAGTTTTTATAGACAGCTCAGTTTGTGAAATATTAAACTTTTCTTTCAACTCCTTAAATTTTACTATGGTATGTCAACATTTTTTAGACAGTTTTCATGCGTAGATTTTTAAATGCCACTGCCGTTAAATACTTTAATGAAGAATGTGGTCTAAAATTGTTGTACCAATTTACATAATCAAATAATTCTGTTTCTAACTGTTCTAAATTTTCAAATTACATTTGTTTTACAAATTCAGTTTTCATTGCTTTCATCGTCGCTTCCGCAACTGCGTTATCATAAGGACAACCTTTGGTACTTCATGAACATTTGATTTTAAAGGTTTCTAGGACTTCATCTATCAAATGATTATTAAATTCTTTGCATCTATCGGTGTGGAATAGTTTGATTTATTCAAGGTTATGATTTATTCTACTGATTGCTTTTGATACTATATTTGCGTCCTTATTTTTACCTGCACTATAACCAACAATTTCTCTATTAAATAGATCTGTAAATAAACATATATAGTGCCATGTTCCTGCGACCTTTACATATGTTAAATCACTTACTAATGCTTCCATTGGTTGCTCTCTATTAAAAGCGCGATTCAAATGATTTTTAATTCATCTTGTACCAAGACCTTTCTATTAGAATTAAAAATATTTATGATTGCACGTTCTACGTTTGAATCATCTTTAGTAATTTATTATCTTTTCTTTTTATAGAATCATAATAGGTACTTCTTGGCATTTTTAGGACTTTACACATTGCTGGTACTGAATGTTGATGTACATTCTTTTGAATGACTTCTATTTTCGTCTCATGATTAGCGCTGCTTGCTTTAAAATATCGTTTTCCATTTATATATATTGAACTTCTTTACGTAATTTAATCAGCTCTTTTTCTTCATCTGATAAGTTATCTTGGTGATTGAATGAACCTGTGTATTGATGTTGCTTTATCCATTTTCCTAACACCTAGGAATGAAACCTAACCATTTGTAACTTAAACTCTGAACTAAACGATTTTCTTTCTCTTGTCATAATAAAATCGCATACTTTCTTAAATTAACAATATCTACTCTCATAGAATTTGTCCAATTAAGTGTAGACGATTCATTAACAAGCTTTTATATCTTATAATTCTTTAGTAGGTGGATTTCTAAATCCTAAATAATCAATTCTCATTATATTATTAAATAAAATTTTGCTTAACATTGATTCAGGAAAATTATAATCTCTATTGTATCCTGTCAAACTCCAATTGTTTGCCAAAACTCGTTCACTATAATTAAATATTTCTCTTTTTACTATATTAATAGCATGTGTCTTGGTATATTCACCCGATTGATACAATTTGGTACCATTAGCTATTGATCTATGTATAATGTAAAATATTTCTGAAAGAGAAAAATTATCTACTATCCTTTCAAAGGTTCTTCTTGTCTTCTCACCAATCACTGTATCAAATTTAACTTTATTCATATGATATTTAAAATATTGGATAGACTCATCAAGATTTATTTCCTTCCATAATTCATAGCAAAACTCGTTATTAAATAAAGATTCATCTGGGTAAAGTAATCTATTGATCATATTACCATAATCATTGTCATAAGGTTTTATATTTAGCCGATACATAACTTTATCAACCATAAAACTTGTAATTATCTCATCATCTAAATTAAAAGTGAACGCTTCTAAAGCTGATTGCTCATCTATTGAAATAACATTCGTATTATACAAATATTTAAAAATACCAATAGTGAAATTAAAACTTGGACCTATAAAATCAATAATTTCTTCTATTGGGTTTAATTTCTTAATATCTTCTGTCAATCCACAATGCAATACCGAAGCTAAATATATGCGTTGCCTCATGTTAAGATCACTTTCTTCTTTGACTTCTTTCTCAGACTCGTCTATTAGCAATTCTCCTAGTATATTATTTTTTAAAATATACAATTGTTCTTTTTGTCTAATTTCCATTTCTCTACAAGTCTCACATCTACAATTTTTATCTAATGTATGACTACATATATTACAATTCTTAATTTTTAGTATTTCTTCATTAGCTCGTGAGACGAAAACAGCAGACATATACCCCTGACAATAGGGACATTCTATATTGGTTAAATAACCTGGAAAATAAGATACAATATTATTGGTCTTTAAATCTAATCTATATTTTTCTAAAAGATCTTTTATTTTCATACCTTCATAATAGTTTTTCATTAAATTATATATTTCATCTTTTGAAAGTTTATTAAGAGCAATTTGCTTAGTCTTAAAAATCAAATGTTCTTTATTGATTATATCTTCGAACATTATTTAACATCCTTTCTTATCAAATATTACCTTCTATAATTATATTATTATTTCCCTAAGTTATTCATCGTTTTGCTTTATTTATATTAATCAAAATAATTAATAACCCCCCTACTTATGATACGCCTCTGCGTATCATCTAATGATGCGGTTAATTTAAGAAAAAACTAGTCATCACAATTATATTTTTTTATATGCATATTAATAGCCTAATAAGAAATCTCATTAGGCTGTTTGTATGTATTGTGTCGCTATCACGAACGATTTATTAAAACCTATTACAATTATTTAAATAGCTTTACAATTACTTAGGTTTATTTTCTATATCAATTCATTATATAATGTGAAAATTGGATATCTATTAAATAACTCTAATGATGAGTTATCTAGTTTTTTATATCTAATCATTGCTTCTTGCTTACTTCCAGAAATTACATTTATATACAAAGATGCAATTTCTTTATCAATCTCTTTCAACATTTCTTTCTTTTCAAGCAACAAACTGATTACATCTTCGTTTAATTCATTTTTTCTCTTCATAATTTGTGCTTGATTTATTAAGTTCATAAATTCTTTATCATTATCTTCATTCAATACATTTTGAAGAATATATTCGGCTAGTTCTAATAAATCTTTCTCTTGCGTTTCGTCATACGAAGCGATTAATTCTAATGCTAAATTATTTAATTTTTCCCATTTTTCTTCAGAGCCACGACCAAAATTATCATTTTCAATAACTTTTTTGATAATATTACTATCAAAATTCAGTACATTTACCATCATTTCCCTTGTTAAGGTATATAAAATTGGTAGTTTAGTGCCTGTTTCTTTAATAATAACTTTGATTGTTTTCTCAAACTCATTAGAGTACACATTATATATTGAATCATCATTTCTAAATAGCAATATATGTTTTCCACCAAATTGTACTTTATAATAAGTATTATTTTGTATATTAAAAATTTCGAATTTATAATTTTCTAATAATTCTATTAATCCTTCCATTTCCTTTATTTGTTTACTAAATTCAATATGTCCAATTTCAGCCTCTAAAGGAATTAAATTATCGTATCGGCAAGAAATGTCTTTTAATTTATTCACTATATCTTTAGTTTCTTTTATACCGATTTTAAAAGGAGTTACATTAATTTTTATATTGTCTATATAGAAAATACCCCCTTTAGATAACTCATCTATTATGTTAAACAACTCTTCTTCTATATTCAGATTATTAAGAGGTAACATAGAATACTTACCTTTTCCAGTATTTTCTATTATTTCCAATCTAAAAAGGTTGTATATTTTTAACGGTTGGTGAAGTATTCACTGACCGTTATTTTAATTTTTGATATTAAAAAAGCACAAATATCTCTATAATTGTAAGTGACCAAACCAACGATTAAGGAGATATTGTGCCTATGTGTAATGATATATCAGAAATGCTTGGAATTAAAGTCAAAAATTTAAAAATCACTCAAAATCTAGGATTACATGTACATAAAAACGTAAAGGCATTATTATACGAAGGCCAATTGACATATCATCCCAGTGCTTGTTCGTGTTGTGGAATTAAAAATGATGCCCATTTAATTATTAAACATGGCTTTCGTAAAACGAAAGTTTATATGGGATTAATTTTTGAAAGACCTGCCTATTTAAAATTGAAGAAGCAGCGCTTTTACTGTAAAGCTTGCCAACAAACCTTTACAGCTCAAACACCCTATATTCAGCCCCGATGTACGATCTCAAATGAGGTCAAACGCATGATGACGCGGAAACTATCTAAAGTCATCTCAGAAAAGGATGTCGCTGAAAGTCTGTGTGTATCACATTCAACTGTCCATCGCCATTTAAAAGAGGTGAGTGATTCAGTGAAGACGCAGGCGCATCATGTTTTACCTGAGCACTTAGCTTTTGACGAATTCAAATCAACGAAAGATGTCGAAGGTGCGATGAGCTTTATTTACTGTGATAGTGTAACCCATGATATCATCGATATTTTACCTGATCGTCGCAAACATAAATTAGAAGCCTATTTTTTAAAGTTCTCTAGAAAGCAACGTGAAAGAGTGAAAACCATCTCTATAGATATGTTTCCACCTTATATCGCACTAATTAAAGACTTATTTCCTCATTCGGAGATAATTATTGATCGCTTTCATATCGTGCAGGCTATCAATCGTGAAATCAATCGATGCCGAGTTCAAGTTATGAATGGTTTTAGGACAAAAGACAGACCTCAATATAATAAATTAAAGCGTTATTGGAAGTTACTATTAAAAGCGCCCTTAGATTTAGATCGAATGATATATCAGTCATACGGACTTTTTAAGACTTGGCAGAGTCAATACAGTTTAGTTCAGTATTTATTGGGCCTTGATGAGAGGCTCAAAGAGACATATGAAACAGGGCATCGTCTTTTAAGTGCTCTGAAAGCAAACGATATCCAGCAATTACAGTTCATCTTACAGGATTCAAAGACAAAAGATATTTCACAGGGCCTCAAGCGCGTCATTCAAACATTCATCAAATACTTGCCCTATATCTCAAATACGATGCGTTATCCACATTTAACGAATGGGCCAATTGAGGGAATTAATAATAAAATAAAACTGATTAAACGGGTTTCTTATGGTTATAGAAATTTCTGGAATTTTAGGAATCGAATCTTAATCATTTCCAAGGTATTTGTAAGTGAATATAAAAAACGCATTAAACAACAAAATAACGTTGCTTAATGCGTTATCGTCTCGCCAACCGACGTTGACAAAGAACCATTTTGACCGATAGATTTACGATCGATATTACCACTATATTCATACTCATTAACAGCTTCGTTAAGTAACATAGCAGAAAAGGCTTTTTGTTCTGCAAATGCATCAATTTCTTTGGTTTTTTCTTTGTCTTCAAATTCATAATAGGCTTCATTAATATCGGAATCTTCTTTTAGTGACGGCACAACTTTATCCAAGAAGCTACGAATCAGATCAGCTTTCAAACGTAATTGTTGATCATCGGCTTTATCTAATAACTTATGAATTTGATGACGTTTTTCATCACGTGCTTTTGCATCAGATAGATTAATTTGACCAATGAGATCCATAATATACTTCACATTAATCAAATCATTACGCATTAATTCAACTTGGAAATCAATATCATCTAAAACGGAAACAGCTTCTTCATTATCCACTTTTTTACCACGCATGACTTCTTCATAAATGTTTAAGTATTTTCCTTTATAATCTTCATACGTTTGTTCTGCAATGCCCAGTTCGTTTTCTGTAAATTGAAATTCATCAAAGGTTTTTAATTTGATTAATGTATTTGATAAATCGCGGAACGAAATAACAAATTCTTTTTTTAAATCCTCAGCCTCTAGTTTATCAACATCTAAAGGTGTTGGTGCTAATTGAAAAACGTCTTGTAAGATATCTTTGAAATTTTCTAAATATTCTTCGTAAGATAAGCTTAACACTGTATCTGTGTTGTCAGTTTGTGAGAAAATTTCAATGGCTTCATCTGTTTGTTTTTTTAAATCACGATAACATACAATATTACCGTAAGGTTTACGTTCTTTTTCAACGCGATTCGTTCTTGAATAGGCTTGAATTAAATCATGGTGTTTCAGGTTTTTATCAACGTAAAGGGTATTCAGTTTCTTACTATCAAAACCAGTCAAAAACATATTAACGACGATAAGAATATCAATCTTGTCATCACGAACCACTTCTTTCATACGCTTAGATACATCAGAAAAGTAGCCTTCGAAATTATCCGTATTATAGTTCGTTTTAAATGTTTGATTATAATCATTCATAATACGGTCGAGAACTTCTCTTGAATGAACATGATTATCATCTTCTTGTGCGTCTTCATTGGCTTGATACGTAAAAATGGTTGCAACATTTAAATCATGAACACCTTCGGTTTTTAGTCTTTGGAATGTATCATAATATTTAATCGCCATTGGAATACTTTGAACCGCAAACATAGACGTGTAATTTCCGTTATCTGTTTTTTTGTGATAATTTGAAATCAAATGTCGACAAACGGCTTCAATACGTTCATCTGCCATCCAAATTTCCGACGTATTAATTTTTGATATATATTCTTCGTCTAAATCGTCATGTGAATTAAACGTTTGATTGTATTCAACTGAAAATCCAAGCACATTATGATCCCTAATAGCGTCTTTAATGAGATAGTGATGTAAACATTTGTCAAAAATGTCCGCTGTAGCACGTCCATCTTGACTCTTGTTTTCTTCAAAACGTGGTGTACCCGTGAATCCAAAGTATTGTGCATTTTCAAAATGTTGCTTAATTAAACGATGCATGTCTCCGAATTGCGTACGATGACACTCATCAATAATAAAAATCACTTTATCTTGTTTATACGATTCCATTACTGAATGATTGGATTTTACTGCATTCGCCATTTTTTGAATCGTCGTTACAATTAAAGGTAAAGTTGGATCAGCTAACTGTCTCAATAATTTACGTGTATTATCTGTAAAATCAACCGAGTCTTCTTGGAATTTATTAAATTCAGCTAACGTTTGATTATCTAAGTCCTTACGGTCCACTAAGAAAATCACTTTTTTAATATTTTCTTCTTGCGATAATAATTGACTCGCTTTAAACGAAGTCAGTGTTTTACCACTACCTGTTGTATGCCAAATGTAACCGTTGTTATTTGTTTCTAACGCACGATTTAAAATAGCCTCAACCGCATAGACTTGATAAGGACGTAAGGCCATTAAAATTTTGTCTGTTTCATTGACGACCATATAACGACTAATCATCTTAGCAATGTGACATGGTTCTAAGAAATCTTCAATAAAGTCTTTAAGATAGTTAATACGCTCATTTTGTTCATTACTCCAATAAAACATTTGTCCCTTAAAGATTTCACGATCACTATTCGCATAGTAGCGTGTTTCCATTTTGTTACTAACGACAAATAATTGTATGTATCGGAATAAACCCGTGTAGTTTTGACGACGATAACGCTCAATTTGATTAAATGCTTCCGTAATCGCTACCCCACTACGCTTCAATTCTATTTGAACTAATGGCAAACCATTAATCAAAATCGTTACATCATAACGACTTTTATATTTATCTTTCACACTGATTTGATTGGTTACTTGGAATTTATTCTGACACCATTGTTTTAAGTTCATAAAATCTATGTAAAGATCCGTATCATCATCTCTCTTTAGTACATAGCGATCGCGTAATTGCATCGCACTGTCAAAGACAGACTTACCGTTAATACCTGTCATTAAACGTTCAAACTCACGATCCGTCAGCGGTTTCCCATTTAATTTATCCTTATGACGTTCATTGATAATGTTCCGAAAATTATCATGTAGTTGTTCAACGTTATGTATATTTACTCGTTCGTATCCTAAACTCTCAAGTTGTTGTAGCACTTCATTTTCTAATGCATATTCACTTTGATAAGCCATTCATTCATCCACCCTAAACTTAATCTTTCTTTAAATATATCAAAATTTAATAATAATTAATATTTCATACTTCATTTTTTAGCAACTAATTAATAAAAACCGCATCACTTATGATATGCTTCCCCCCATTAGTGTTTTTGCTAAATATGTTGTATTAAATAATAAGTATATTGCTTTACAAATTTACTATATATCTGAGTTATACTTGCTTGTATTCTTATTAACATCTCTAAACCAAAATATTTGCATTGCAGTCATTACTTTTGTAGATCACATATATTTTAAGTACCATGATTAATTTGTCATCAAAAATAAAGATAGCAAAGTTCATAATAGGAATTGTTGCCCTACCCTCTAAAACTCCAAATACTATATGTATATTTTTTATACTTTCGACACTAATAAATACCATTTACATTTTTAAAGTATAATATTAATTACATTTGCGATCAACAGACTTTAATTTATTAAAAAAACGACAACACTATATTAGCAATTGTCGTTAATAAAAATTCTATTTTAAGTTTAAATTATCTCGATAATCTTTTCTTATTTGTTCATTATCACTTGTAACAAAGTAATAAAGTCCATCATCACCCAATGTATTTTCACCATTTAGAGTATGACGCTTCACATTTTTTTGTGCACTCTTATAATCAGATCGAATAACATTTAATTCAGTTAAACTTAAATCCGTTTTGACGTTATCTTCAACTGCATTAAAAATCGAATTGATTTTTGGAATAGAACTTGGATTGATTGATTTCTTAGCTACTGCTTCAATTACAAGTTGTTGACGCACTTGTCTTCCTTCATCACCTCCAGCACCAGCTTCTTTTCTACTACGTATAAAAGCCAAGGCTTCTTTACCATCCATGTGGTATTTTTTTCCTTTTTCAAAAGAATAGTCTCTAACTTTGAAGTCAGCATTACTTACAACATCTACACCATTCAATTCATCAATAAGTGTAGAAACGCCATCCATGTTAATAGCAGCATAGTGATCAATTGGGACATCCATTAACTTTTCTACAGATTTCACTGCCATATCCGGTCCACCATAGGCATATGCGTGATTAATTTTTTCTTCAGTTCCTTTACCAACTATCTTAGCATGTGTATCACGTGGCACACTAATCATTTCTGTCTTTTTATCTTTTGGATTAATTGAAAGAAGTACGATAGAATCAGATCTTTGTCCGCCATTTTCAGATGCTCTAACCTCATCAGAATCAATACCAAACAATGCAATAGATATAGGTTCATCCTTTTTTAAAGGCTTATCTCTCAATTCAGAATGCTTTCTATCCAAAGTGTTATTAATTGAACTATTTAATACTGTTAATTTATAAAAAATAAAAGCTGCTGCAAGGACAATTAATATTGCTAAAATAACAATTATCGTAATGACAATTTTTTTCGTTACCGATTTCTTTTAATTTTTCATTCCATTACCCCTTACCGTAAAACTTTATACTTTTCAGTTATTGATAAGCTTACTAGTGACTAATTCCTTTAGAATATAAAGTATTCTTTACAGTCTTATAAATAATATACATATCTAATTTAAATGATTGATTGTCAACATAAAATTTATCATATTGAACTTTTTGATCATCTGTATTGTCATCCCTGCCCATAACTTGCGCTAGGCCAGTTAAACCTGGTTTACATAAATGAACATTTACATTTGTTCTTTTTTCAATAAGCTCATACTGATTATACAAAGCAGGTCGAGGTCCAACTACAGACATATCACCTTTTAATATATTGAACAACTGTGGTAACTCATCTAATGATGTTTTTCTAATGAATTTACCCGTTTTTGTAATGTAATCGGTAGAATCTAACTTATCTGTGGCGACATTTGGTGTGTCTTGTCTCATGGATCTAAATTTGTATATCTTAAATAATTTATTTTTTATCCCTGGCCTATCTTGCCTAAATACAATTGGCCCATCACTCTCTAATTTGATAGTCACTGATATTAGAATAAGTATAGGAGAAAAAATAATAAGTGCGTATATCGTACTAAAAATATCGAATAGTCTTTTCATAATTATTTAATTTCCCTTTTATATTCATTTATTTCTTCTTTAATACCTTCTTCAAAGGCCATCGGATTATAACCAAAATCCTCGGTAGCTTTCAAATGAGTGAAATCTTTATCTTCTTTCATTCTAAGTACTTGTTCTTCATTCAACGGAAATTTTGGAATAACTTTCCTAGAAAATTTGACCAAGAAATAAGAAATAAAGATTGGTAATTTTATTAATATAGTTTTTTTGTCTAAATGTTTTGAAACTGTATTAATCAAATGTTTATACTTTTCGGGGTATTTACCTGATAAATTATAGTTTTGATTTTTTGTAATATCTGAATTTTCTATTACTTGAATATAAGCACGGGCTAAATCTTTTGCATTAACTGGTTGCATCAGATTTTTCCCATTTCCAAAAATTGGATAAATTGGGAATTTGTCTATAAATTTTATGAGTTTATTCATATTTTTATCTCTGCTAGAACCATATATCATAGTCGGACGTAAAATTGTGATATTTATTTCGTCTCTAAGTTCAAGTAATTTGTCCTCTATTTCTATATATTCTGCTGATGCAGATTTAAATTTTGAATATCGACCAGTAGTATGAATTGCAATTATCCATCCAACTTTATTTTGAACTGATTTTTCAAATAAAACCTTACTCATTTGAATTCCCGCAATATGCAATATTATATCTTTATCCTGTGTTATTTCCTTAACAAATTCAGAATCATTTAAATCTCCTTGATGCTTTATTATATTTAATTTAGAATTTTTAATAAATTCATCTAAATTATTTTTTCTTACTACAATATGAACTTCATCAAATAATTTTGAATGTTCCTCTTCTAATTTATTCAAAAAAATTCTACCTGAATGACCATTTGCACCAGTTATTAATATTTTCACATAAATCACCTTTATTTATTCACAATTTTTTTATAAATATTGATTTGTTTCTTAACTACTTTATCTTCATCATATAAAAGTTTCGCTCTTTTTTGTCCATATTCTTTAAAATATTCTAGTTTTTCTCTATCATTATTCAATTCATCAATATATTTAGCTATTTGATTGCTATTTCTAACATCAAATAAGTAACCTGTTTCATTGTGAAGTACCTCTTCTCTAGAACCTCTAATATTTGTTGCTAACACAGCAGTTCTCATAGCCATAGCTTCTATTATTGAACGAGGCATACCTTCCCTATATGAAGGTAAACAAAAAACATCACTTATATTTAAATAATCATTTACGTTATTAACATGATCGGTAAAAATAATATTTTTATTCCCTTTGAATTTTTCTACAACTTTTATAGCTTCTGTATCCCGTTCCCCCTGTGGAAGTCCGCCAATAATAATATATTTAATATTATGTGTTTTTAACTTTTCATAGGAGTTTAAAAATTCTATTATTCCTTTTTCTTTTACTAACCTTCCAATAAAAGTAACAATTAAGTCATTTTCTTGGAAATTATTTTTATTTATTATTTTATTTCCAGCTTTCTTTTCTATAAATTTCGGATTAAATTTCTTCTTTAAATCTACTCCATTACTAATATGAAGATAATTGTTATTCTTTAAAAAGTTATTTTTTTTAGCTACTTCAAAATCTTCAATACTCTGGGTAAATATGTGATCAGTAAAATATCTACCAATATATTTTTCTATATAAAAAAATATATTATATTTTATTTTTCCCATACCTTCGTGGAAATAAAAACCATGCGCAGTATATATTATATTGGGAACTTTCGCAAGTTTAGCTGCAATCCTTGCTAAAACACCTGCCACAGGTGTGTGAACATGCACTATGTCTGGTTTAACAATTCGAAAAACTTTTACCATCATTATTATAGATTTCAAATTTTTAACTAAGCTGATATTTCTATCAATACTAACTTCATGAAAATGAAAACCATTCTTTTTAATAATGTCTACATTAGGTCCTTTTGAACATAAACAATGCACTTCTATGCCTTGATTTTTACATTCTTTATTTAAAGGAGCCAAAAAATTATTCATTGTCATATCAATTGCCGTAACCTGAAGTACTTTCATAATAATCCTCCTACTAATACTTGTTGAAACTTAGTATTTTTTAATACACATGTTCTTTCTCTATTTTTTCTAAATTTAATTTTTCACCGTAGTAATATTCTAACGACAAAGGTTTTAATACCATTGCACCACCAGTAGGAAAAAATGTTATTTCTCCAAAAATAATTTTTTCTTTTGATACCAAAAAATCTACTCTGCAATATACAAAAGGCTTTGACAAATCTTCTGCAATTTTAATCATTTCATTTATAAATTTACTAAATTGGAAATTGCTATCATTAAATTTTTTTCTTCCAACATCTCCATTGAATGGTTTTAAATTTGGATAATATAGATTAAATGTATTATCTGTTGACTGTAGCCCCTTGTCATCATTTATGTTTTTTACAATGGCAAAATATTCTACTTTTCCATCAATCACAAAAAATTTATAGTCAATAAAGACTTCCATATTTAAAAATGGTTCAACAATTAGACGAGGCTTAATATTTTTATAATTCCATTCTCTAGACTTATAGAAATAATTTGTTTTTAATGAATTATTGAACCTCTTTTTTGCTTTTTTATAATTTGTTTTATTTTTTTCAAAAACTTGATTTATTCCTGATGTATGAGTTGATTTTATAAATACTTTATTTGGTAATAGAGAAAAATCTATATCTTCAAACTTTTCAAACACACCGTAATTAGGCATTAATATATTTGAATATCCTTTATTTTTGATATATTTTTTAACTTCATATTTATCAGTACACAAAGTCATAAGTGGATTTTTGTAATAACACTTTAACCAAAGTACTTTTTCAAACAACATTTTGGGATTATCAATATTAGGAACTAAACCTGTATTTTCTATCGTTCTTCTTATTATATATTCCTTGTCAGAAATCTTTTTATTTTTATTTTTTCTAATCTCACTAAGCTTTTCATATATTCCCTTAAAAATCCCTTTATAAAAAAGTTTTCTCACTATCTTTTTTATTTTGAAATCCATATTATAGCCTCCATAATTTTTGAGTGCTTCTCAATTCATTATTATTGACTATTCCTTTGACATCAAAAATAACACCATCTTCTTTGGCAAATTTCAAATACTCTTGCTTATTATCTATATATTCTTTATGTGGTACTGTAAATAACACTACATCAGCTTTTCTTAACTCACTTTTATCTTTTAAATTTAAGTTAAATAATTTCTCAGCTTCATTTTTATCCGCTTCAACATCATTCACTGTTACATTTAATCCATATTCCTTTAATTCTTCAATGATGTGAATAACTTTTGTATTTCGTAGGTCTGGACAATTTTCTTTAAATGTAAGACCTAACACATTGACTGATGCGCCCTGTACTTCTAAACCTTGTTTCAATAACTCTTTAATTACATTAAAAGCAATATGTTTAGCCATATTATCATTTATTCTTCTACCTGCTAAGATTACTTCAGGATGGTGACCAACTTCTTGGGCTTTATGTGTTAAATAATATGGATCTACACCAATACAATGCCCACCTACTAAGCCAGGTTTAAAATTCAAAAAGTTCCATTTTGTTCCTGACGCTTTTAATACCTCGTTAGTATCTATATCTAATTTATCAAAAATGATTGCTAATTCGTTCATTAATGCGATATTCACATCACGTTGTGTGTTTTCAATTACTTTTGCCGCTTCTGCTACTTTAATAGATGATGCTTTATGAACACCTGCAGTAACTACTGAACTATATACGTCTGCAACTACTTCTAAAACTTCAGGCGTTTGACCTGATACTACCTTTGTAATCGTTTCAAAAGTATGCACCTTGTCTCCTGGATTGATTCTTTCAGGTGAATAACCCACAAAAAAGTCTTTACCACACACTAGCCCAGAGTATTTTTCCAATATAGGAACACAATCTTCCTCTGTGGCACCAGGATAAACTGTTGATTCATATACAACTATTGTGTCTGGTGTAATCACTTTCCCTACTGTTTCACTGGCTTTTAATAATGGAAACAAATCTGGTTTATTATGCTTATCAATTGGTGTTGGTACTGCTACAATAATAAAATCAGCTTTTTTCAAATCTTCTGCATTTGAAGTATATTCTATGTCTGTTTTTTTTAGTTTATCTTCTGTAACTTCATTTGTTCTATCATAATTACTTTTCAATTCTTGAATTCTTGATTCATTAATATCAAATCCAATCACTTTATGCTTATTCCCAAAAGTCACAGCAACTGGTAACCCAACATAACCTAACCCTACTACAGCAATATTTCTTTCCATCAATAACATCTCCCAAATTTTATTTATAATATTCTAAGTACCAATCAACAAATTTATTTACACCATCTTGAATTGTTGTTTCTGGTTTGAAATCAATGTCTCTAAATAAGTCATCTACATTTGCATAAGTTTCAGGTACATCTCCTGGTTGTAAATCCATGTAATTTTTCTTAGCTTCTTTACCTAATTTATTTTCTATAGCCTCTACAAATTCCATCAATCTAACTGGGCTATTGTTTCCAATGTTGTAGACTTTATATGGTGCATAGGATGATCCAGGATCTGGATTAACACCTGACCAATCTTTATTAGGTGATGCAGGTTTCTTAACCAGTCTACTAATTGCTTCAACAATATCATCTACATAAGTAAAGTCTCTCATCATATTTCCATGATTATAAACATCTATAACTTCATCATTTACAATTGCTTTTGTAAATTTAAATAATGCCATATCTGGTCTACCCCATGGACCATACACAGTAAAGAATCTTAGTCCTGTCGTAGGCAGGTTGTATAAATGACTGTACGTATGTGCCATTAACTCATTTGATTTTTTAGTTGCCGCATATAAACTTAGCGGATGATCTATGTTATCCGAAGTGCTGAATGGTTTAGATGTGTTTGCACCATACACTGAACTAGACGAAGCATAAATTAGATTTTTAATACTAAAATGTCTACTACATTCTAATATGTTCATAAATCCAACTATATTAGAATCAATATATGCTCTTGGATTTTCAATACTGTATCTAACACCGGCTTGAGCCGCTAAATTAACTACTACTTCTGGTTGTTCATCTTCAAATACTCTCGATAAATCACCATAATTTTCTAATTTCAATTTATAAAAAGTAAAATTCTCTTTTCCTATTGATTTTAATCTATCTTCTTTCAATGAAACTGAATAATAATCATTTATGCTATCTACGCCTATAACTTGATGACCTTGTTTAATTAATTTTTTCGCAAGATGTGAGCCAATAAAACCTGCTGCACCTGTTATTAAAATTTTCATTTTTTTACTCCTTTAACATTTCTTTATACATGCTCGTGTATTCAGTAACTACACCATCAATCGAATATTTATTTCTAACTATCTCATATGCTTTATTTGATTTATCTATCAATATTTCTTTGTTTATATATATATAATTTAAAGTTTTTATTAAAGAGCTTTCACTGTTTTCTATTTTAAAACCACTATTCCCAATTATTTCAAAACTTTCTCCTGCGTCAGTTGTTATTACAGGAACACCAATTGACATTGCTTCTCCAATAACATTTGGAAATCCTTCACTCATTGAAGTTAAAATTAGAACCTGTCCTTTTTTATAAACTTCAAATGGATTCTCAACTTCCCCAAACCATTTAAATTTCTCCTTGTTTTCATCAAATATACAATCTGAAAAATTATTAAATTCCATGTTTTTCCCAGCTAAATATAAATTAACATCATCTTTATCTAAACAAAATTTATTAAATGCACTTACTAACATTTTTTGGTTTTTCACTTTATGCATTCTACCAACATGAATAAAATTCAATTTTTCAAACTGATCTTTATATTGATATTTCTTATATTCAAATCCATTTTGGATGACTTTTTGAAATGGAAAAATTAATTTTGTATGCCTAAACTCTTTTAGAGAAGATTTCGAAACAAATATACTTCCATCTACTTTTGAAAAGTATTTTTTTAGTAAAAAATTATCAAACACTCTATATTTTCGAGTAACACCATGTCTAATATTTAGTATAAACTTAATACTTTTAAACTTCCTTTTTAAAATAGGGGCATAAAAATTAGAATTCATCCAAGTTTGGACTATGTCCGGTTTAATATCTTTTATATATCTACTCAACATAAATAGTATTTTTATTTTACTCTTCAAATTATTTTCTAATGAGAAGTTAATAATTGTTACATTTTGACTTAATTTATAATGTAGTTCACTCTCAAACAATAAAATTATATAATGATGATTTTCATTATCCATATTTACTAGTTTAGAAAGTGTTCTTTCTGCTCCACCACTTTCTAGTGATTGTATTATATGAAGTATTTTCATAAAATTTCTCCTTTCAAAATCTTACGCTTATTCCAGAAAATTACTGAAATGATTATCAGTAGAACGATTATTTTGAAAACTAAATTAATCCAAATTGATATTATTGGAACCATTAACAAACAAGATGTAAGAATAATAGAAAAAATTAGCAACATATGCTTTTTATGATTTAACTTTTGTGATTTTAATTTGATATTTAAAGAAAGCATAAAATTAGAAACTATAAACGCTAGTAAGGTCGATATAGCTGATATTATTACACCGTATTTTTCTAATAATAGTAAATTCACTAATATATTCACTAATATTGCTATAAAAGAAGGTAATAAAATATTTTTAGTAGATTCCTTTAATTGGTAAGCTTGCCCATATATGTATGAATTAATTCCATGAAAATAGGTAGCTATACCTATTAAAATCAAAATATAAACATTAGTTTCGTAGTCAAACATATTTATTACATATGTTAATTCTGGTGTAAATATAGCAAAAATAAATAATATGGGCATACATATTAAATGGAATAATTTAATATATTTTGAAAATTCACTATCAATATTAACTTTGTTTTTATTTTTTAATATTCTGGGTAATGAAGCTAAACCTATAGCACCCATAATCATATATAGGTAATTGTGTATAAAATCAAAAACTATAGAATAATTACCATTGCTTTTTACTCCTAAAATATATGTGATCATATACTTATCTATATTCTGTAATAGTACGCCTAAGGAAAAGGAAATTGTCAAAGGCAATCCATATTTTAAAAATTTTTTAATAGCAGCGGATTCTAAACGTATTTCAAATTGTTTATAACTCGTTGATAAAATATAATATAAATTTGAAAATAATAACCCAATAAGGAAAGCAATTAATGCTTGTTCAAACAATACATTTGTCTTATCAGCAGCTAATACTATTATTAAAAAAATTACATAAAATGTATTCTTAATTACATTACCCCAAAGTACAACATTAGGCTTCAGCACAATTCTGTAGTAATTATTGTACAATTCATTGATGAGTATATTCAAAATTATCATAGTACTAATTAAAGCTATCTTTAAATCAAAATTAAATATAAATTTAGCAAAAGCAATGAGAAAACATATTATAATTGCAACCATAACCTGCAATATTACTGTAATTCCCATGACGTTATTAATTTCATAATAATATCTAACCATACTAGAACGAATCCATTGAGAAGTAAAAATGCCAATTAGTCCAAAACTAACAATTAATACACTAAAAAAACCATAATTTGTAGGAGTCATTTTAGATAAATATATTAATAAAATAACAAAACTAATTAATGAAGGTAAAAACTTGGACAAAAAATATATAAAAGTATCTTTAATCATCTCTTACACCTTCTTTTATACTTAAATAAACTAGCGCTAGTAATGTTATACTAAATGTATGATAAAAAGAGATGAAGTACTGTCCAAATTGAGCAGATAATATTACAACTATAATTGGAAAAAGCTTTATTAAACTATCAGAAAAACTATTTCCTAACCAAAAATGTGAATTATAAATTAAAGATATAAATAGGCAAAGTACAGAAATTAAGCCTAAAATCCCCCAAATGACTAAAGTTTCTAAAATCATGTTATGAGTCGACTGATTGATTGCATAATTAAAATCTTTAACTTTTTCAAGATAATCTTGCATACCTACACCTATTAAAAATATATTTTCATTAGAGAATATAACATTTAAGTATTCTTTATATATTAAAAATCTAGATCCTGATATATCATCAGATTCAAATAACCTTGCATGAATTGTTCTACTTAATTGTGTATTTGATAGAAATACCATTAAAGCAGCTATGAAAAGACCAACTCCAACAAAAAATGAAATCATATTTTTCTTTATAATCGATGAGAATAAATACAATAAAAAAAGTACAGTGATGATTAATAAGAAAGTTCTTGAAACTGTTAATAAACCAATTAGTATTGCATAACTAAACATAAACCATACTATTAAATTATTATTTATAACTTTAAATTTTTGCAACACTATTATTATTGCTACTATAAGTGCGCTATAAACACCAATAGTATTTGGATTTAGTAATAATTCATTATTATTCATATCTCCCTCATTAGTAGAAAATCCAAACCTTTGTACATTATTAAATATATTAAAAGTACCATATTCAACATAATATTTTCCGAACATAATGATTGTGAACGAAAAGAAGCCTACGAAAAATAATTTTAAAGTAGCAAGTTTATCTATTTTTGAAGAAATTGAATTTATAAATATAAAAGGTATTAAACATAAAATGAATCCCAAAAGATTTATAATACTTTCATCTTTCCCAGCATTCATATTTACATAAACATGAATGCTTTCAATCAAAGATATTAATAATACATAAAATATAGTGGAAGAAAATTTTATATTATGTCTTAGTTTAAATAATAAAACTATAACAAATACTATATTGACTAAATATAAAATAATGGGCACGCTTACTGGAATATAAAAGCAATATAGTCCTATTAATAACTTCTCATCAACTATTAAAAATGATAATAATATAATACCTGCCATAATTATTATTGGTACTTCAAAAAAAAGTTGATTTAAAAATTGTAACAACACGACTAATATTAAGATTATTCCTAAAATACTATTTCTCATGTATACCCCCCTTATTTTTCATTTGCAAATTTAATCAATTCACTTATGGGCAATTCTTTATTTAGTAGACCATCAATTAAATCACTTAGTAATTTATATTCTAGTGAGCCAACTTTTCCCCGATATATTTTCTCATATACTTGCTCAGGATGAATTTCATTTTCATTCAAAAGTTCTTCAAACAATTTTTCTCCAGGTCTTATTCCCATAAACTCAATTCCAATTTCATCTTCTTTTTTACCGCTTAAGCGTATTAAATTTTTTGCTAAATCAACTATTCTTACAGGTTTCCCCATATCTAAAACGAACACTTCTCCACCTTGAGCTACTGCACCTGCTTGTAATACCAATCTTGATGCCTCTGGTATTGTCATAAAATATCTTGTCATTTCTGGATGTGTTACTGTTACTGGACCACCAGCTTCAATTTGCTTTTTGAAAAGTGGAATCACTGAACCTCTAGACCCTAAAACATTTCCAAATCTTACTGCTACAAAACTTGTCTTACCATTTTCCTCATTTAAATTTTGTATTATCATTTCAGCAATACGTTTTGTTGCTCCCATCACATTAGGCGGATTTACAGCCTTATCAGTTGAAACCATTACAAACTTACTTACTTCTGCTTCTTTTGCAGCCTCAGCTGTATTTTTAGTACCTAAAATATTATTTCTAATCGCTTCATAAGGATTGTATTCCATTAATGGTACATGCTTATGTGCTGCAGCATGATAAACAGCATATGGCTTGAATTCATTCATGACTTCTATAATACGTGTTTTACTTTGTACATCAGCAATGATAGGGACAAATTCAATCTTATTTCCATAAGTGTTATTTAATTCTTGATGAATTAAATAAATACTGTTTTCTCCATGTCCTAACAAAATAATTTTTTTAGGTTCAAATTTACTTACTTGTCTACAAATTTCTGAACCTATTGATCCTCCAGCCCCAGTAACCAATATTGTTTTATTCGTTAGTTCTCTTGAAATTAATGCCATGTCTAGTTCAACAGGATCTCTTCCCAGTAAATCTTCTACTTCTACTTTTTTCAGACTATTGACTTCTATTTCTCCAGATAACACATCTTCTATATTAGGCATTTTAAATAATTCAACACCTTCAATGTTACATATTTCATTAATTTCATTTAATCGCTTTTGACTTAATGTCGGTATAGCAATAATAATCTTTTTTATTCTAAATTTTTTTACTAGTTCTGGTATATCCTCAATATATCCTTGAACTTTAACACGCTCAGTAATTGTCATTTTTTGTTTGTTTTTATCATCGTCAACAGCTAATACTGGTTGCATTCGCATATCTTGACTTCTTAACATCTGGCGAATTAACATAGATCCGCCCTGTCCAGCTCCTACTACTAATGTAGCTTTTTTTTCGATAGTGTTATCAATAAAATATCTTCTATAGACTCGCCAAAATAATCTTGAGCCACCAATCAATAGCAAATGCATCATCCATGTTATAAAATATAATCTTAAAAAGGGCCTTTCATTTGTAATTAGTGAAACTAATACAAGTGTTACCATTATTGAACTTGTAACCGCTTTTAAAACGGACATCAATTCACTTACACTCGCATACTCCCATGCTCTATGATACAAGTTAAATATGTATGCAAATACGTGATGTGAAATCAACAATATAACAGATGATAAAACTAATAAATCTATTGAATATCCTCTAAAATATGGTTCTAAAATTGAATATCCCAAAAATACTGAAAATGTAACAATAAGCGAATCTATAATAATTAATATTAAAAATCGCAACTTCGCAGAAATCCTTGTCACTTTTAATCCCCTCATTCACTTGTTCTATAAAAGACCAAACCATTTTTTCTGCTTATAATCTTGAGTTGGTATGTGTTTGGAAATTCTTTCATCTTTTAAAACTAACTTCCCGTTTTCTAGATAACTCTCTAATTCCTCATAATAAGCTTTTAACTTTCTATCATGAAATAACTTTTTCAGAATAAAAGGTCGATTTGTTGCACTGTGTGCATCTGAAGCAATAAAATGTGCTAAATTACTATCTATCATTTTTAGTGATAATTTTCTTACGTTGCTTCCAAAATCTCCTAATAATGAAGAAGTCGTAATTTGACTCAATGCACCACCATTTATTAAGTCAAACAATAAATCTAAATTTTGAGCTATCGCTTTATTACGTTCTGGATGCGCAATAATTGGCATGTATCCCATGGTTTGTAACTCATAGAATAATTGATTGGTATAATAAGGAATCTCTTTGCTTGGAAATTCTATTAACAAATACCTAGATTCATTAATTCCTTCAATCTCTCCATTTTTTATACCTTCTATTATTTGATCTGTAATGCGAATCTCTTGTCCAGCATATAAGCGAAGTTCTAATTCTTTTATTTCTGGATTGTTTTTCAATTCATTTAATTTTATTTTTACTTTTTCAATATCATTATTATATTTCGGATGAAGATGATGGGGTGTTACAACTATATCTGTGACGCCTTCACCTTTTGCTTGTTTAAGTAGCTCAATTGCTTCATTAATACTTTGCGGTCCATCATCTACATCAACTAAAATATGATTATGCATATCAATCATTCTTAATCTTCTCCATAGTAGTAATAGTAGCTAGAATTTTTATCCACCGGCATCTTATTTAAAACTGCGCCTAATAATTTACCATCAGCCTTATTAAGTAAATCTTTTGCTTTTTTAACTTCAATTTTGTTATTTTTTTCTGCATCTATAACCAGCACACAATTTTTAACAGTTTGTGCATATACTTGTGCATCCGTTACTGTATTAACCGGAGGCGTGTCTATCACAATGAAATCATAGTGGTCTGAAAGTTCATTAAATATAGTTTCAAATTTGCTAGAAGCAATTAATTCAGAAGGATTAGGTGGCGTTGGCCCTGCTGTTAAAATTGCTAAATTATCTACATTTGTTTCTTTTAACGAATCACTATATGTTGCTTTATTAATAATCAAATTAGAAAGTCCACTATTATTTGGTAAGTCAAATATATAATGTTGTGTGGGTTTCCTCATATCCCCATCAATAATTAATGTTTTATAACCTGCTTGAGCGTATGTTACCGCAATATTTGCTGATATAGTACTCTTTCCAGAGCCAGGTTTTTCAGAGGTAACCAATAAACTACCAATTTCGTTTTCAGCATTTGAGAACATAATATTTGATCGAATACCTCTAAATTTTTCACTTATCGTCGATTTAGGTTTTTCAAGTACATACAATGGTGATAAAGTTATTTTCTTTTTTACCATAGATAAAACCTCCTTAATTGAATTTTTGGATTGAACCTAGCACAGGTACTCCCAATTCTTTTTCAACATCTTCTTCTGTTTTAATACGTTTATCGAACATTTCTATTATAAAGATGATTAATAATGCAATAACCAATCCTATTACTAAACCAATAACTAAATTAACCATAGTTTTTGGTGCAACTTGAGTTACTGTATCATCCGCTGTAGATAAAACAGAAACATTATCAACGCTCATAATATCAGGCACTTCATCACTAAATACTTCTGCTATTTTATTGGCTATTTTTTTTGAATCATTACCATTTTTACTTACTACATCAATGTTTAGTACTTGTGACTCAGCTTGATTAGTAACCGTTAACATACCTAATAGTTCACTCGAAGAATACTTTCTATCTAATTCTTTAGAAACTTTATCCAAAATGCGAGGACTTTTAACAATTTCTGAATATGTATTTACTAGTTGAATATTACTTTGTACTTCTTGTGCCATCATTTGTGAATCGCTTTCTTTTTGATTCACTAATACTTGTGTTGATGCCTGATATTTAGCATCTAAAAAGAAAAATGATATAATTATACTAATTACCAATCCCAAAAAGGGTAATATTATTAATAATTTTAAATTTTCCCTTAGCATTCCTAATATTTTAGATAAATCAAATGTACTTTCCATACAAATCCTCCCATTTTCTTCTTTCCTATACATTGTATATAAAATTTATTATCATTTCCAATACTTTTTCATTTTTTATAACTAAATGAATTTATTACTAAATAAGTCATTAAAATATAGTACTATAGTATATTATTATATTGAAAAACAAATGGCATATTCTTCAAAAACACTTAAAAAATATATTAATTCAATGCTACAATCGCCCTAAAGTCTTAATTGTTAAAATCTATATAGAGTTATTCTTGAAGAAATATACCTATACATTTCTTCCCAAAAATATAATCACTAAAAAGATAATGCATTCATTAAATTGAGTTTAAATCATCTCCAATTACAATATTTATCATTGTTTTAGTTAAGCATTTAATAACAGACTCAGCATCATTAAATCAAATTGATCTCTACTATTTTAAAGTTTTTGAATATTACTTCTGTTCTAATTGTATAATATTGAATCACTACATTTTCGTTAGTTAACTATATATAACTTCCTTTCAATATCTTATTAGGTAAAAAATTAATATATCTTTTAATCATATTGTAGATTAAAAGATATATGAAATTCAATTATTTTCATGGTTAGTGAATACACATTTTAGTTGCTATACTTTTAATATCCATTTTTGACGTGCTTTCGAATTAAGGGGATGCATGATTTCATTGGTTTCTGGATTCATGAGTCGTTTTACTTTCTTTTTATGTGGTTTCAACATCTCTAATATTTCATTGACACGTGCTTCAACAACTGGCTTCTTAGCATAGGCCCCCAAGCTAATATCACTTCGTCAGATTCTTTCACAGCTTTCATAATTTGAATATCTGTATGCTTATCATAGGCATTTTCCAGATGTTTTAGGTTGATTGGTGTCGTTATATTAGAGTATAGGTTAACAAAATGGATTGAACCAAATACATCCATTTCTGAAACTTTGTTCATAATCAGTTGTGTTGTTAAGTCTATGTTGAGTACGCCATCATAATGTGGATACATAGTAATGATTGTGATAACTTGTTTATCTTTATCCCATGTCTTTTTAAGTAGATAGCGATGCTGTTGGTCATCACTGAAAATAGCTTCAGTTTCTAATGTGTTCTTTATTGTCTGCATGTTTGTTTCCTCCTAGTTAGTATTCATCCGGTAATAACATGACATAATAAGAAAGGTCTACATCATCTTCTCGTATGACGTAGACCTTATTGATATCGATAGCTTTTGAATAATTAGCTTTATGAATTTTGACATACTCAGGACGTTCTTGTTTGTGCTTGATATATAATTGATTATTGTGCATGTTGAACTGGAAGATATGAAAGTAATCTATTTCTTCTAGTTCCTTGGACTGTTCGTTTTCACGTTGTGCTACAAGTTTCCATAATTGTTGTTGTAATATGGTTGGTAAGTTAGAGGCGATACCTCGTGTAATATAGCGTTCCATTATGATTTCTCCTTTTCTGCATCTTTCATTATTGAGATGACTTCGGTAATGACAGTGACACTGATTTGTGCAATCCGTATCCATGTATTCATATTTATGAGTCTCCTTTTTGTAGTAAGTGTCTTTGATCTAATAAGGGGATAATTGTATTATGCAAGTACAAGAAATCCATTTCATGATTTTCATCGATATAGCCAATCGCAATGAGCTTTTTCTGATAATAGAGAATGAAAGGATAAATACTTCTTTCGTGAAGACTATCCGAATAATAAGTGTATGTCTGAAGTATTTGATTACTTAATGGACCAAGCCTGACGTATTGTTCAGGAAGCACATTATCAGCTGTTTCATCGATTGCTTCACAGTCCCATACCTCGTCTTTGGGTAATTTGAATAAGTTTGTCATGTAGTGTTTGAGTTGTTGTTCCAGTGTCATAATTATGACCTCCTAGTCTATTTGATTGATGCATACATTTGTTACATTATTTTGATAATATATATTTGATATTCAGTTCATTTCTATCACTTTCATCACTCATGATTAAGTGGCAAAAGTGGTGATTTTGTCGATAGAATATTTCTGTGTACCATAAATAATAAAGTGAATTTTGGGCATAAAAAAAGACCCCCAATCTTTTTTCAAAGATTGAGGGATAAGACTTTCGTCAATTTTATACCGTACGAGCTTCACTTTTTTATCTGTAGTAATTTCAATAGAGTCAATCAACATCTTCATAAGTTGATTTTTTGCTTCTGGTGTAGCTTCTCTTAAGTAGACACTAAATCGGCTAATCATCATGGTTAAACGGCTTTTAAGTTTATCAAAATTTGGTACTTCAGCTTGTGATTCAGTAGCTTGTTGCGCTTCTTTAATTTGCTTATCTAGCATCTCTAGTTGTTCATTCATTTGACTTTGTTTTGCTTTTAACATTTCGCTATCCATTTGGTCATCTAAGAACAATTCCAAAAGGCGTTCTTGTTGCGTTTTGATTTTAGACTTTTGTTTTTCTAAACTATCAATATCAATCATAATGTTACTTTTAGTATTATGCTTTCCCTTAAGTTCAGCTATAACATTAGTGGCAATATCTTTAATTACGTTAGGTTGAGAAAGAATACGATTAAGATGAACGTTAATAACTCTTTCTACAACTTCTGCATTAATAGCGTTACTATGACATGCCGAACTGCCGGAACGATTGAACAATGAACAAATGTAATAACGTTTGATTGTCCGTTCTTTTGATTTCTTTGTTTTGTAGTAGGTACGTCGACATACCATATTATTACCGCATTCTGGACACTTGATAAGCCCTCTAAGGTAGAAATCTCCACCGATTGGACGTCCTGGTTTGAAACTTTTAGATACCAATTTCTCATGAACTTGATCAAATACTTCTTCACTTATAATTGCTTCATGTTTTCCTTTTACCAAAATGACATCATTTTCATCACTTTTACCACTTCGACGCTTTGCTGACCAGTTTTGATGGTTATTAAATCTTACAAACCCTTTATAAACAGGATTATTCAGAATATATTTGACGCCAAAGACTGAAAAAGGCTTTTGGTTAATGGTACGATATCCTTTTTGGTTCAGTATCGATGTAATTGCCTTAAGTCCTTTATTATGATTTAAGTATAAATCGAAAATTTCTCGAACGATGTTAGCTTCATCTACATCTATGACTAAATCATTTTTCTGAGTAAGTGGGTTAAGCGATAACTTATAGCCTAACACTCTGCCTGTAATAGCTTCTCCACTGCGCGCTTTAGCATTCATTGACATTTTTACATTACTGATAAGCGTTGTGCGCTCTATAGACCCTATTAAACCAAACATGGTAACTAAAACTTCGCCAGAGGCATTGGATGTATCAATATTCTCAGAAATCGACTTATATCCTACGCCATGTTCTTTGAATTCATGAATGATATTAAACACGTCTCGCATTGACCGTGAAATACGATTCAATTTCCAACTTAATACCATTTCGATTTTATTATCCTTAACATCTTGTAATAGACGTTTCATTGCTGGTCGACCTTCAATATTTTTACCTGATATACCAGAATCGATATAAGTTTCATAGTCATAACCTGGGAAATTTTTCACAACTTCTTTGATGAGTACTTGTTCCTGCTCCTTTACAGAATAACCATGTTCTGACTGCTCAGACGTACTAACGCGTGAATAAAGTGCAATTTTACCCTTCATATCATACCGCTCCTTTTATTAGATTATTGCTACAGACCATCGGTCTTGTAACATCATATGGATAATATATATTTATAATTTCGTTTCATTTTTATCACTTTTACCACTTAATTATATGAGTACTACAGGCAACTGCCTGTAGTACGTAATTAGATTACTTACCTTTATTGATACGTTCTTCTATGATAGGCACAAGCACTTCTACAAATGCTTCAATTTGTTCATTATTCATCGTCAAAGTCCTCCCAATCAAAGTCCAAATTCTCTTCATCTAATGTCTCATCGTCTGTTATATTTTCATTTTTATCTAATGAAATAATATTATCTTTTTTCGAAATATCATGAATCTCTTTTTTATCGGCTTCTTTCCAACCTAAATCAATCCAATAATCGTAGCCATTGTATAGTTTGGTTTGAGTATCAAAGTTTGCTTGAATTAACTGTTTAATAACCTGAGAACTCACCTTTATTTCTTCATTAATAACTTTATTTAACTCGGATACTTTGATTCGTGATCCTGGTTTGATTTCTATAAGTTTTCTGAGTAAATTAATACACGCTTTCTGATTTGCAATACTTGCTGATTTACTAGAAACAAATTCATATCCAAAATTTAACCAATCATGAGAAATTTCAGTAACACGATCATTTTGGAGGTACTCGATATCATTTTTTACAATTTGCTTATACACATACATCAAGTAAAGAAAGATTTCTTTCTTTTCATCTTGTAACTTTTCAATTAAGTCAGGATCAGCTTTTTCAACATAATATTCACATGGAATAACAGCAATTCTACGCTCTAATGCTTTTGCATGTGATGATGGAAAATTGAGTACAGCATTCGTATTAAAAATGATTTTTAAATCTAACGTAACTTCTACTTGCGTTCTTCCTTTACGGTCAGCATGAATTGGTTCAACAGATAGTAATTTTTTGAAATCATTCACAGTCGCTTCATCAACATTAGCTTTCCCCACTTCATCACTTGCCATAATTCGTTTACCAATTAGGCTTTCCTTATCGAAACGCCCACCAAGTTCATTAAGCGTTTTAGATACAACATCGTTGTTATAAAAGTATGATTTAACTAATTTGATATAAACTGATTTTCCATTTTTTGCTGTTCCATACAAAATAAGTCCACGACGTAGTTTAGTATCTGCAGTGAGTAACACCGCTGTATGTTGGAAAAGAAAGTATTGTAAATCAGAATCGAAATTAGCAAGTTCTAGCATATATTCATTAAAATACGGTGGTATCTTGTCAGTGATGACATCACTTTTATCTACTGCCAAATTCAAGCGTGTTTTTGGGAAAATTTCTATGCAATTTCCCACTACTTCAAATGTATTCAGATTGAACATGGTTCTACCACAACCAATGTATTGTTTATTCTCAACAAGTTCTTCTACATCTGTTGATTTTTGTAAGCCATTCACTATATTTGTCAGAGTACTTAGTGAAGGTTTATAATCTACCAACAACACTTGTATCATTTTAGATATCAACCCTTGCAATTCATCTTCATTTACCTTTTGCCAACCTATATCTTTGAAAATAAACAACTCTGAATCAAAACGCTTGATATGAAAAATACTTATCATCATTTCCACTAATATTGTGTCATTTGGCTTTTTTTGAATGCCAAAATAACTATATATGTTAGGTCTATAGTCGACATCTTTAGGAATGTTAAGCTGTAGCTTATCGATAAGCTCGTTATACACCGTTATAGCTTGTTCAGAATTATCCATTTCATCATTTCCAATACTACTTGTTAGGATAGCAATCAGACCTTGACGGTCGATTGCCTCCTTAGCTTCACTCAATAGTTTCATTAACATTTGTAATATATGATTCATTATAATAATCCTCCATCTTCATTTAATGATGCTACATCTTGTACATAATAATTTCCGTTATATTGACCCACATAAATTAAATGCTTTCTATCAATGTAAGGGTCATAATTCTCATGAGTCGAACTATAATTACTATGGCGTTTAAGCCAATCAGTAATTGATAACTGCTTATCGGTAGCATCTTTCGAAATACTACGATTCACATAAATAACTTTCTGATCTATCTTTATTTCATACGTAAACTGGTGTTTAACATCACCATTGAAATCTGTTTGGGTTACAGAATATAATGAAGCAACGTATATATAGCCTTCTGTTAGTGGGGTGCATTTTGGAATTTGTAAACTTTATCCTCTATCATTATTCATGGCCTTCACCTCCCAGTTCTTCCACTGTCACGTGCGCAAACTCACCATTAAACAATTTATTAGCTTTACTTTTCATTAGTTGGGCTACACTTTGTGCTGTTTCTTCATCGTCGCACTCAATCATAATGGCATCATGAATTGGCAAAATGATTTGAAAGCTCTTTTGTGTACACTGCGCTTTATAAACTTCCAATAGAATGTGTTTGAAAATATAACTCGCTACAGTTTGTACATAAAATGCCATAATACTGCTACCTTGAAATGCGCTCATATCATGTTCAATGCCGTAAGGCATAGGCATGGTTTTATGCTCTTCGATTTGTTTCTTAAGTTCAATGACTTTTGTAAATTGGCTGACCGCATCCAACCATTGCACTTCACTTACATAATGTTTCAACTTGAATTTAGGGCTATCGAAGTTGCCGCCAAATAGAAACGAACCAATAAATGCACGTTTAACGAACTTTTTCTCCTTTTTGGACAGTGATAAATCTTCTAGTAATGCGTCATATAAACCTTCTTTATGATTCAAAAAGTCAATCAGTTTTGAATCTTGAGTCATGTACGCTACAACTGATGGTTCAAATGATTTAAAATCGACAGTATATACCTTCTTATATTTTGAAGGTAAAATCGTGCATTGGACTGCTTTAGGTAAGCCCTGAATATTAAAATTTTTAGTTGTGATTCGATGTGTTCGTGTACCAATCAACGATAATTGTGTATATAATCGATTCGTACCATTTAATGACTGATCTAATCTATCAAATAACTGTTCGATTTTATCAGAATGTTCATTGTTCTTAGCCTTTTCAAGCATTGTCGCTTTGATATCGGGTAATTTATCAATATTAAGTGTAATAGGTTCTGCTTCAATTTCTTCCTTTAATGCTTCCAATTCATGATGGACTTCCACATATTGATCTAATTTAGCTTGTTCATCAGCTAAAAGTGCATTATATTGTTGGTCTAACTGTTGGCTGAATTGTTGTTGTAATAGTTGAACGTCATCTTGGTTAGATGATTTGTCCATTAACCATTGCTGTATTTTGTTACTCTGAGTCAACGACATCAGTTTGTCTCTTGTCTCCATGTAAATCTTCTCCTTTATGGTTGAAAGTGGCGCGCTCACTTTAAACTTAAAATTTGTTCAAAACGTTTTGACAAGACAATCTTAATACTAAATAGAGGTCATTGATGAAGTGGCAAAAAATTCCAAAAAAATTCCCACCAAATAAATAAGCTCAATCCCTTTATATGAGGGATTGAGCTTACCAATTATTTATTAATTTTCTACTTAACTTCAATTAGAGCTTTTCCGGTTATTCCTTCTTTTTAACAGTTGATTCTTAAATTGTTTCATTAACATTGCCATTGGGATGTTATTTTCGTGCGTCTTAATCACTTCAATTTCATTATTATATGCATTGTAAAATGATTTATATTCATTAATATAGCCATTTTTCATATCATTATAATGTTCATCCTTATTAATGTATCGGTCTATCAATGTTACAACTTGTTGCATATCATCCATAAAATATTGGAACATTTCATTGCCTATGTGTGAATGATTTTTCTGATTTAATACTGCTGCAGAATGAAAGTCTAATCGTTTACGTAACTCTAGTAAATGCTTTCTAATTTGTTCATCTTCATTAAAAAGCTCAATATTGTCATTAATGACCTTTATCTTATTATCGAAGTCATATTTTTTAGATTGCTTATTTAAGTTTTCCTTTTTGTTAAGCTCTTTATCTATCATTTTCGATACATCTCTAAGGAAATAATGCTCCATATCTCTAAATGTTTGCGTTCTGTGATGCGGTTTAGCATTTCTCATTCCCCATCCATCGGCAGCTCGTTGAACTTTATTTAGTATGTTAACTAATAACCAATCTAATTGTTCATCTCTATCATAAATAAATGCTCTCTCTTCATCTATACCTTCAGTTATTACATTATCTGTTAATTGATTTACAAAATAATTATATCGAAAATCATGCTGACTTGACCTTTCACTCGTTTGATGATGTTCATTAATTCGTTCATTATATTTGCTTTCTGAAAATGATGAATAAATAGTTTCGTGTATAGCAAGTGCAATTTTGTCACTTAATTCCACTTGTTTATCTATAGGTAATTGACTCATTACTTCAGAAGCTAATTGTAACTTATCGTTTATTTTACTCCCTGAATCAAACACCTTTTTTACATCTTGGTATGCTTTTTGTGCATGTATATGTAACTTTAATGGTTTAAATTCAATTTTATCTATGTCATTCTTAACATTTTTAATAAAATTCGCATATTGGGTAATATCAATATTTTTTATCGCATCTTTTCTCAGCCTTACATCTTCATCCGTAATTGCTTTTGGTATGTTATCATCTGTCATATTATTTAATAAGACACATAATATATCAAAAGCAATCCCATTGAAACTATAAGCTGCCCTTTCACTTTCCCCAGAATTTTTTTGAAATTTCTTCATATCAACCTTATAAATATCAACTAATTTATCAATTCTTTTCTGCAATTGAGCTTTATTTTTAAGACCTAGAGCTTTTTCAAGATCTTTTTTAGTATATGTTTTATTAATTCTTTCTCTAAATGTAATTTCCCTCATCATATCAACTTTCCTTTTACTTTGTTTACATTAAATGCCTTACTAATATTATTTACTCTCCATTTAAAATTTCTATCGACTGTTCTAAACACTTTAGCATACCATCCATTATTTCCTTAACTTTTTGAGATGTAGTGAAATCACCAACACCAGCAGTAACCATACCGTTTTCATAGTTAGTTATACTTGAAGATATATATTGTGGATGTTGGTTATGAGTAATGTCGTGTCTATGCTTAGCTGCATTTTCAAATTCATTGGAATCACGGATTTTATCTAGTGCATAAAATTTCACTAAATCTTTTTCTTTAAGTTTATTTATTGCTTTATGAAAACTTATTTTATTCTTTTTTAATTGTATGTCGTAAACATTCACTATAATATGTCCCAGTAACTCAAAAATGCTAAAACCTTGTAAGAAGTAATATTCAGAAAAATAATTAAAATTAAATTGTTTAGTGTAGTCTTCTTCTTTAAAATCAGGAAAAAATTCAACTGATTGCTCTTTTGAACCAGGTGACTTATACCAAACTTCATCAGGTATACCTTGATTATAGTAGAACATCGTGTATGTATAATTTCGAATTAGAAGATTCATGCGATTAAATAACATACTTTGCCAATACTCAATTTCATGACTTTTTGTTAAATCAAAAAATGAATCAGTTTTATCAAAATCAAAGGATAAATTTTCTAATAAAGAGTAATTAAACGGGAGCTGATCATGCAAATCATTCATGTTTGCATATTCAATATGTTGTAGCGGGTGAATTATTATTGTCATTATAGCAAAACTCCTTTTGTATAATACTACTATTTATCAGTTAATTTTTCACACCAAAATATTAAAAATGTAGAACCTAATAAACTCATATATTCAAACTTTTGCCATAAAAAAGTATTTTGCATTATGTCCGATAGGTATATATCTTTATATAAAATAAATCCACCCATAAAAAGGTCACAAAAATAACAACATACTGCACTTTCTTTATATAATCATTCTTATTTTTTCCCATCAATTTTTTTATAATAGTGCAAGTAAATAAAGGTAACAAGACCAGACAATAAAAATGCCAATCTATATCGTAAAAGTAAACCTAATTGTCCAATTCCAATATGAAATAATGCGAAAAAATCTTCACTATAACCAGTAAAACCTGCTATTTGAATAAGTATAAAAATAACAAATATAGGAGCCAAAAACCATGACTTTAAAAATTGAACTATCTCTTTAGGTTTGACCAATTTAATTACTCCTCTTATGATTTTAGAAAAATTTTATAATAAATATTATTGTTCAAAGTCTATTTTTTTATTTGTGATATGCTTCTCCACGCATAATCTTAAACGCTCTATACACTTGCTCAATTAACACAACCCGCATCATTTGATGTGGGAATGTCATTTTGCTGAATGATAGTGCGTAGTTACTGCGTTGTAAGACGTCCTTGTGCAGGCCGTTTGATCCGCCAATGACGAATACAAAGTCGCTTTGGCCTTGGGTCATACGTTGGTTCAACTCTTGTGCCAATCCTTCGGAAGATAGCATCTTTCCTTGTATTTCTAATGTAATGACTGTTGATTGTGGTTTGATTTTGGCTAGTATTCGTTGGCCTTCTTTTTCTTTTACTTGCTCAATTTCTTTGTCGCTCATATTTTCTGGTGCTTTTTCGTCTGGAACTTCTATGATGTCTATCTTGGTGTATGGGCCTAAACGTTTTTCATATTCTGCTATGGCTTGCTTCCAATATTTCTCTTTTAGTTTCCCTACAGCTAAAATGGTGATTTTCATGTCGTTTGGTCCTCCAAATTATTATCAACTTTCCAGTTATCCACAAGTTATTAACTTGTTCACACTGTTCCCTCTTATTATACCAATATTTTTTACAGTTTTTGATATTTTCCTGACATTTATGCCCGATTTTTAGTGTATAACCTGTGTATTTGTGGATAACTCTGTGGGCATTGTGGGTATTTCTCTTTAAATTGTACACAATTCTGGATAACTATCCCCATTTCTGTGGATAAATACCTTGATGTCTTATTACTTACCACCGTTTTTATATCCCATATTTATCAACGGTTATCGCTTTTTTTCCATAAAAAAACACTACCGTACCTCTTATTTAAGAAATACAGTAGTATTATTTTCCATATATTTTAGCTAGCTTTTCTACGTCGTACAGTCGCGATTAAACCTATACCTGTTATTAATACAAACATCGCTGCTGGGCTTGAACTTTGATCAGTTCCAGTTTTTGGTAACTGTTTCTCATGTGCGCTACCTTTAGGCGCTGACATGTTAGCCAATTGTTTCCCACTCTTACTTGATACAGCAGTTCCTTCCAATGCGCGATCAGAACCTTCTCTACCACTACTAACTGTTCCTCTATGCGCTGGTAACAACACAACTTTACCTGAAGCTGGTTGTTTCGCTGGATTCATCACTTTGTCTTTATCAATTGGTTGTGTATCTTTACCAGACTCACTACCTTTGCTACCTTGTTGTCCTTTAGCTGGTTGTTCACTTACTGCTGGTTTACCTAATAACATACGTTGTGGTTCTGTCGTATCATACTTAGCTAAGTTAGCTGTTTTTAAATAACTTGCTAGTACTTGATCTAATGAAATACCTTCTTCTCTAGGGCCACCGAACATACTATATCCGTCGCCACCTGATGCTGTGAAGTCATTCATCGTTACGTGATATACACGTTTTAAATCAATATTTTCAAACTTACCTGTCTCTTTATTTAAAATTTGAATAGCATTAATTCGTTTGCCAGACGGTTTATTCATATCATAGTAAACACGAATTGAATCAGAGATATGTAATAAACCACCATTCGCTGTTAACACTGTCTTACCATCTTTTTGTGTTGTTGGTGCGCCTAAACTATGTTCAAAAGCTGTCCAGACGTCTGAACCTTTTACATCAATTTGCGCAATCGTATTTCCAAATGGTAATACTGAGATTAAATCATAGCGTGTCACCTTACCTTTTGCGATAGAGGCACGAATACCTCCACCATTTGTCACGGCAAAGTCAGTCTTTTTAGAGAAATTCTTAACTCCATATGCTTCCATAGCATCTGCAATTGCGTTTCCTAAATTTGTTTCACGCGTTCTAACGTCATCTCTTTCTCCTTTGAAATCAATGGTATTATTTGGAATAATAACCTCTGCTGTTTGTGCTCTAAATGTTTGATCAGCTTGATTAATTTGTTCAGCTAATGCTTTGTTCGGTGTTACATTTTCAACGTCTTTAATATTAATCAATGACGGTTTAATATTTGATACCTCTCCATTGCGGTAATTAAATGTAACCTTACCGATATTCGCAAGTGCTGTACCTGTTTGTGCTAATGCATCATTGTTATAAATTTGACCATTTTGAAGTACGGTATGTGAATGACCATCAATGACTGTAATACGTTTCTTCAATTGTGGATTTTGACTTAATTGTTTCACTAAGTAATCACCACGCCATGTTTCTTGTGTTGAAGGATCAATACCTAAATGTGATATAACAACAAATGTATCTACGTCTTTATAAATACGCATCATTTCTGCTGTCACACTTTGTAATGGATCTCTAAATTCAACACCTTTAATGCCTTCAGGTCTTGTTTTGGTCTTTGTTTCTGGTGTCGTTACGCCAATAATTCCATAACGAATACCATTTTTCGTTACAATCGTTGAAGGTTTAAATGCGCGTTTTCCATCTTTATAAACGTTAGTACTTAACATCGGGAAGTCTAACATACCCTCTAACTTTTTCAACTGGTCGTATCCAAAGTCAAATTCGTGGTTACCGACTGCCATAGCATCATAACCTACTGCATTCATCGCTTTAGCCATTTCTTCACCTTTAGATTGATTTGAAAGTGGTAAACCTTGGAATGCGTCTCCTGCGTCTAACATTAAATCAGGCTTTTCTTGTTCTTTTACTGTTTTTAATTTAGCCATACCGATGACACGCCTTTTTCTTCGGCTAGTCGGCCATGGATATCATTTGTATGTAATATTTTATGTGTTGTTGTTTGTGGTACATTGGCAGCAAACATTCGTGGTGAAAGTGATGCTGTTTTAGCATTTGATAATTTGAATGTTGCTTTGTGAGTTGATTTTTGTGTTGAGGCTTGTTGTGCATCTACATCAAGCGTTTCGTTTACTGTTGTTGAAACTGCTGTAGATGGTTTGTTAGATGGTGCGTTGGATATTACTTTGTTGTTTGTATCATCAGCTGTTCCCTGCGCTGATGCTGATACGTTGGTTGCAGCTTCTTCACCATAATAATGAGCCGCTTCCTTTGTTGGCGTTACTTGTTGCTTATCTGTTGTTGCTTTGTCTATCGTTGTTACTGCATGTGCTTTCATTGGTGTATGCTGCTCTGCCGCGTTCGAGACTTGCCATAATCCCATTGCACTAAAAATCAAAACGAGCCATACACTTGTTTTAAGTAATAAAGCTTTCATTTCGTTCCCTCCATTAACTGTCATACACCAATATATTATCATAATCCTTATATTAAAATGATTGATTTTATGTAAATTATTTATAAATTACATTTAATATCGAATTATTTTTTACATTTCAACTAAAACCTTAATTTCAACAACAGCCATTTCCCACCAACAACATAAAAAAGCACCCGATAAAGTCGTTTCACAGCAGTGCGGAACTTTATCGGATGACTCTCATTTATATTGTATATATTGGCGTTGGAATAGCTTTATCCGTATCACATAGCAATACTTCTTTTTCCGTATCAATATCGTGTTCGTTCAATACTTGACCAACACTCATACGCGCCAAATCTTTCATGTTATTATCTTGTGATAAATGCGATAAGTAAATACGTTTCGTGTTACCTGTAATCACGTCTGTCATCGCATGACCCGCATCCTCATTAGATACATGACCCATATCGCCTAAAATACGTTGTTTCGTCTTCCATGGATAACGACACATTCTCAACATATCGACGTCATGATTACTCTCAAAAATAAACGCATCGCTGCCACGTATCATACCTTTCATACGATCAGACACGTAACCCGTATCTGTCAAAATCGTAAACTTCTTATAGTTATTATGGAAAATATAAAATTGCGGATCTATTGCATCATGTGACACATTAAACGATTCAACATCGAAACCTGCAATAGATTTTGTTTCATAAGGATTAAAAATGAATTTCTGATCCATAGGGATGCGACTATCTTTCTTTTCAATTGCCTGCCAAGTCTTTTCATTCGCATAAATTGGCAATTGATATTTACGCGCCAAAACACCTAATCCTTTAATATGATCAATATGTTCATGGGTTACTAAAATACCATTTAAATCTTGAATATTACGGTCAATTTGACTAAACAATTCTTCCATTTTCTTGCCAGTCAAACCAACATCAACTAATAGACTACCTTTTTTATTTTCTACAAAAGTGGCGTTACCTGTACTACCACTTGCTAATACACTCATGCGTATCAAGCGGCTCATCCTTTCTATTTAAGCAGTCAATCTCTCTATATGACTGCAATATACATCAGTGCAAATATACGATTTTCCCTACAGAAACTATCAGTATATTAGCTGTTTTGTATACCTTTCCTATTATGTAACTTTAGTTCATCGACCGGTCTCTTATAATTAAATTTTGATAATCACGTGCAATGAATGTCCTAATTATTATAACAATGATTAGGCAAATACTAAAGTTTTTAAAATAACAGTTACGTTAATTTTACAATGCGGTTCTACTTAATATATGAATAAATGCGCACGTTGGAGACACAAAAACGTCAGCCATAATTAAACCGTACCAGCAAAAAGCTAGCACCGCTTCTCACATATGATGAGCTTGCAATGCTAGCTTATTACGATTCATATTAATGATTAATAATTTTAGGGTTATTATTTGTCGCTTCGACATAGTAAGTATTCGTTTTGTCCTTACCGTCATGCTTCACTTTAATTTCCCAGTTTGGTTGTAACAATTGAACATTCGTTTCATTCACGACTGAGTAGTAACCGAGTCTAGCATTAATGACTTCATCACCTTTTTTCAAGTAACGATTATAATATAATGCCTCGATTGCTTTTCTCACACCAATCACTTGATGCTTCTTATCTGCACCATCTGTGGGCTTAATGTCATCCATCATTGATTGTTTATAACTAGTCGCTTTGTTATCTTCTATATTAAAGTTCAACATCGCTTTACTATTGTTCAAAATCGGGAAATTATCATACGTTTGTTCGTATTTTACAGAACCAGAACTAATTTCACTTAATTGATATTCTGAACCTTTGAACACACGTTTGTTAACATAATCTTTCAAATCTTTTAAGTTATTGTCACTGACCTTTACCGATTGGCTAATGTTTGCATTTAATAATTTTCCACCATCTGATGTGGTCAAATCCGAATCGCCCTTAGCTTTAGAACTAAAGTCTTTTGAACGCCCCGTAATTTGTTCTAATTGTATGCCTTTAACTGATTTATTTAAAATACTAGCCGGTACTTTGATTTCTTCTTGTTGAAAATTAACTTCATTATTACTCTCAACTTCATTAATGTGTGAGCGATTGACTTTATTAACATAAATCGATACTAACACGATGTTGACAAGAATAAACACGAAAATGAAAAGTGTCTTTGTCAGTTTCCAGTTCATTTATTCAAGCCTCCCATCGTTATAAACATACCATTCGCCATCATATTCTACATACCAACGCGGTACGAGTTCACTGTTAATCTGCACTTCAATGTGATTATGATCTGAGTTATCCTGCATTTCGTAACCGATAGCGATGTTTGTTACTTTTTCAAAATTAATATCACTATTGTTCGCTAAGCTTGAACGCACAGACTCTAATTTCGGCAACGATTTATTATCCTCACTATTTAACACAACATCGGTGCGCAATAACGAACGACGATAATCAAAGACGCCTTTTTCACCCCAAGTGACTTGAATTTGATTAGAGCCTTCTTTATTAAACGTTGGATAACCATTAAGGAAACGTTGATATGTTAGCTCGCCTGACTGATTATTCGTACTAAACAATCTGAAATCTTCGTTTAAGAAACCACCATGACCATTAATAAAATCAAAGGTTCCTGGAATCGTTTCTTCCATTTTGCTGGAACTTGCTTCATCTTCGGACAAGTTTTTATAATGGTATTTTTCATTTTTATCGTTATAGTTTGCGACACCTGTATTATTGTTGTAGGTTGTAACACCACTCTTTGAACTACGAACGATGGTTGAATCGTCAAATAGTATAGCATTCATTTTCTCAACACTAATCGTGTTAAATACCATGCGATATGTTTTTAACTTTTCAGGTTTACTTGGTGCAAAAACATGCGTCGTACGATCAATTGTATCTTTGTTTGTGATGATATCTGTGTATGGTTGCATATCTTTTTTCACTGCTGCTAATGCATCTAAAAAGTGATCATTTTTCGTTGTAGTTGTTAATTTTACGTAATCGTGGCGATCTTTGCTTATAGCATAAAGCACGATATTATCATCAGCATCATGATCTATGACCAAACGATTGAAATTGAAATGATTTGGTACTTTCGCATTCATGTTCAGTACTTGGCCAAGATATGTTGATAACGGTAAATCATACGTAAAATCAAATAATGTAAAATCACTGCTCAAATCAGGAATCATCAAGTTATGATCCCGACGAACATGTTCCACGGACTTCACTTCTTTATTTTTCAAAGGTTTCGTCAGTTTATTCACATTAGATACCGTCGCGATCGTACCTTCTGGATGATCATTTTTCGAATGAATAATCTGAAATGGCGTAATAGTTGTATCCATTTTGGCTGTCATAGGTGTCGTTAAAGGTTTCGTTTCACTCTTCTTACTATCTGTATTGTCGACATTTGCAATATCAGGAGAAAAGTTCCATACCATATATGTCAATACGACACTCATCAAGACGAGTAGTGCTAAAATGACAGATTTAATATGTTCCTTATTATTCATCCCAATCACCGTCTTCAATGACTTCACATGGAAGTGTGATAAAGATAGATGTACCTTGACCTTCTACACTGTTTGCCCAAATACGACCATTGTGAGCTTCCACAATCTCTTTCGAAATGGCTAGTCCTAATCCAGTACCACCCATTTTACGCGTACGTGCCTTATCTACACGATAGAATCGGTCGAATATCTTATCGACTTTATTGATAGGAATACCGATACCATTATCTTTAATACGAATCGTCATTCGATTATAAAGTGGATTTTGTTTCACGTGGAACTCGACACGTTTATCGCCTCTAGAATATTTCATCGCATTTGTAATGACATTATCAAATACTTGCGTCATTTTATCAGGATCAAATTCTGTGAAAATCGTCTTTTTCGGAATATCTCGAATAAATGTTGTATCTTTCGCAGACATTTCATGTCGATTAATAATTTTATTAATGAACATGTTAAAGTCGATAATTTCTTTATTGATTTGATCAGACTCATTATCCATTTTAGATAACTGTAGCAAGTCATTAACCAGTCGAATCATTCGTTCTGTTTCTTCACGGGTAACAGATAAAAATTGTGGCGCAAGTTCCTCATCTTTCCATGCACCTTCTTCAAGTGCTTCAATGTAACTATTCATAGAAGTTAAAGGTGTACGTAACTCATGTGATACATTGGCAACAAATTCACGACGCTCACGTTCAACTTGTTGTTGTTCAGTAACGTCATGTAACACAGCGATATAACCAGTTACAAATCCTGTTTCCTGCACAATCGTACTAAAGTTAACACGTGCGATTAGACCTTCTTCTTCATTTAAATCTAATAAGAAACTATCATTATTCTCTTGAATTTCTTCAAGTTTAAATTCATCTTCAAGACTTAATACACTTAACATGTAATAACCGATGATGTCTTCTTTCGCCATACCAAGCATCTTAAGTGCCATATCATTGACGATACGAATACGTCCACGGCGGTCTGTTGCAATAATACCATCACTCATATGGGTGATAACTGAGTCCAGTCTACGTTTCTCACTTTCAGTATTAGCCTGCGCTTCTTGTACACGTTTAGACAAGTTATTAAATGCTAAAGCTAATTCGCCAATTTCATCATTACCATAAATCTTCACACGTTGCGTATAGTTACCTCTGGACATTTCGACCGTCTGGTTACGCATATCGGTGATTGGTTTGGTAATCGTTCGCGCTATAAAGAATCCTAGGATGACTGTGATTAATAATGAAATAGCTGTACCAACAATGAATATTTGATTTATATTATTTAATTGGTTATAAACGTCATTAATTTTTGATTCGATATAAATATTACCAATTACCTTTTTATCGACTTTAACGGGGATATTATATACCCAGACACGGTCCTTACCACCGCCATAATCTTTTAAAATTAAATGATCATTTGATTGTCCTAGTGATAGTGCTTTTTGGACAGAACTGTCATTCGCTTTTTGATTGATTAGACTACGGTTAGACTGCTTCGTCGTCGCAATAATAATTTGGTCTTTATCTATAAAACGAATTTCTCCAATTTCTTGACGGTTGGCATACTCACTTAATAAATTTTGAATATCTTTTTGTGCATTTACGGAGCCCTTTTCGTCATATACTTTTTCAATACTAATTTCTAATTGTTTAGCGTACTGCGTGATATTCTTCTTAAAATTATCAAGCAGCTCTTTTTCAAGGTTATTTGTAAAATACAGCCCGATAATTTGCATACCAATGATAATCAGTAATACATAAACAATTACAAGTTTAGTATGAAGGGATTGTAGTTGTTTTAGCCACTTCATTCGTTTCGACCTCTACTCATGTTGTTGGAGGAAATATCCAACGCCTCTACGCGTCACAATGTATTCAGGATGTGACGGATCATCTTCAATCTTTTCACGTAAACGACGAATCGTTACATCGACCGTACGTACATCGCCAAAGTAATCATAGCCCCATACTGTTTGTAATAAATGTTCACGTGTCATTACTTGTCCCATATGTTTTGATAAATAGTGGAACAATTCAAATTCACGATGTGTTAATTCAATATCTTCGCCACGTTTTTTAATAGAATATGCGTCTGGATAAATCACAATATCTTTAATTGTGATTTCATTCGTTACATTTCCAGTGTCTTGTGCTGGTTGTGAGTAATGACGACGTAAGTTCGCTTTCACACGTGCGATTAATTCACGCGTACTAAACGGTTTCGTTACATAGTCATCTGCACCTAGTTCTAAACCAAGCACTTTATCAATTTCTGAATCTTTAGCAGTAAGCATTATAATTGGCATTTCGTATTTTTTGCGCACTTCACGACATACTTCCATACCATCACGACCAGGTAACATGATATCTAATAATACGATGTCTGGTTCTTCTTCATAAATTAAGTCGACTGCATCATTACCATCGTATGCACAGTAAACATCGTATCCTTCTTTTTTTAAGTTAAATTCTAAAATATCAGCAATCGGTTTTTCATCATCAACTACAACAACTTTTCTAGCCATTTGCATAAACCTCTTTTCTTAAATCATTAATATTATTTTATCATTTTTTGTTCTTTATCGTTTATGTTTGTGTAAAAAATCACAGGATGTCGCTTACTATTTTTGTTATTGTGCGCATTTTTCGTCTTATAACGTATAGTAACCTATTATATAATTTACCATTTATAAGCTATTAATTCTATTTTCCAATATAAACTTATATATTAATATTTTTTATTAGTTTCTCACGGCGGATTGTGATAATGATATTTAACACAATGATGAGGTCTCTATTCCAATAATAAAATTAGGGTAATGGCAACTTCTAGTTGCACGTCATTGCTCAGAAAATAAATATCATTATTCGTTACTTTAACAATTGATGTTATGGAGGATTGGTGGCATATCACAACGAAGAAATATGTTGACAGTAGCATATGTTTGTACGTCTAATTAAGATTTTATTGACTACGTTTATCTTTCATATCCAACCACTAAGTTACTTGAGGTTCATACATTATAAAGAAAATGGACGAACAGATAAATCAATATGATTATCATTCGTCCATATGTCTTTTATTAATATAATATTAAACGCAAAAAAATGCCTATCCTCTTGGATAGGCATTTGTACGGTCTCGACGGGAATCGAACCCGCGATCTCCTGCGTGACAGGCAGGCGTGTTAACCGCTACACTACGAGACCTAAAAAATGGTGACTCCTACGGGACTCGAACCCGTGTTACCGCCGTGAAAGGGCGGTGTCTTAACCGCTTGACCAAGGAGCCGTTCTTAAGCACAAGATAGATTATAGCACAGCCAATCTTGCCATGACAAGATATTTTTTACATAATTTTGCTATTATTTTTTGAAGAATGTTATAAGTGAAAAATTGCATTTTATTGGCAGTCTATTTATTATAATAATTACGCTATTTTTGAAATTTTTCTATTTTAGATACTTTCATTTACACTTACGTCTACTCTATTTTAATAGCTATTTTCGACATCAGACTTATTACATTCAAGTATTTCATCTTAATTTTCGTTAAATATCATCTAATCTTCTAAAATATGACTAACAAATATCACCTTTACGTTAGTATTTTTTATCTAAATAATCGAATCGATACAGAAGCAAACATAGCAAAAGCCTCCTACCAATAAAGATAGAAGGCTCATGTATTTATAATCATTGTGTATGACTTATATAAAGTTCTACCACAATTCTTTTAATAGATTTGTTTGTTCTCTATCTGGACCAACTGAGAAGATAGAAATTTGTACATTACATAATTCTGAAATACGCTCTAAATATTTACGTGCATTTTCAGGTAATTCTTCTAAAGTACGCACATTTGTTACGTCTTCTGTCCAACCTGGTAACTCTTCAAAGATTGGTTTACAACGTTTTAATTGATCTAAATTTGCTGGGTACTCAGTAATTTCTTTACCGTCTAATTCATAAGCTGTACAGATTTTCACTGTGTCTAGGCCTGTTAAAACATCGATTGAGTTAATAGATAAATCTGTAATACCACTTACACGACGAGAGTGACGTAATACAACTGAATCAAACCAACCTACACGACGTGGACGTCCTGTTGTTGTACCGTATTCACGACCAACTTCTCTAATATGATGTCCATCTTCATCGAATAATTCAGTAGGGAATGGACCATCACCAACACGTGATGTATAAGCTTTACATACACCAATTACCTTTGAAACGAATGTAGGACCTACACCTGTACCAACAGTAACGTTACCTGCAATTGGATTACTTGATGTAACGAATGGATATGTACCATGGTCGATATCTAACATTACACCTTGCGCACCTTCGAAAAGTACCTTTTCATCTGCTACAAATGCATCGTCTAAGATTTTTGATGTATCTGTTACAAATTCTTTTAGACGTTGACCTGCTGCATAATATTCTTCAAAGATATCATCAAATGATGGACATGTTTCGTTAAACATACCTTTGAAATATGCTTGTTTATATTCAATGTTTGATTTTAACAATCTTTCGAATGTTTCTTTTTCAAGTAAATCTGCCATACGAATACCGATACGTTGAACTTTGTCTACATATGCTGGACCGATACCTTTTTTAGTTGTACCAATCTTATTATCACCGCGTAAACGTTCTTCATATTCATCTTGTGCTAAGTGATATGGTAAAATCACTTGCGCACGATTAGATATACGTAAATTACTTGTAGGAATGCCACGTTCATTTAATCCGTCTAATTCTTTCAATAGTGCAACTGGATCAACAACGACTCCGTTACCGATTACCGCTAATTTGTCTTTGTAAAAGATACCAGATGGTACTAAATGTAATTTATATGTTTCTCCGCCAAATTGAATGGTATGGCCTGCATTATTACCACCTGAAAAACGCGCGATAACATCTGACTGTTCTGCCAAGAAATCCGTTATTTTTCCTTTTCCTTCGTCTCCCCATTGTGTCCCAACTACTACGATTGATGACATGTGAGCACCTCCAAGTTTTTCTCATTTAACCATTTGATATTCTACCAATATCGAGACCATAATGCAAATAAAAATCGAACATTGATTTTCGGCCTTTTCAAAAGAAAAATCATTTTTACAAATAGTCTTCAACGTCCTAAAAACCCTTTAACAGAGGTGTTTACAGCACTAATTCATCACTTCAAATACACAAACTTAACATATATCAACCCGTTCAGAACAAAATAAAAACCGTACAATTTTATCATAACGATGATTATTGTACGGGAAAACTTTTTTTACATCATATCTGCATGTGCATAATCGATATCGGTAAATTTATTATATTGTTTCATAAAGTGTAACTTAACTGTGCCTGTTGGACCATTACGTTGCTTAGCAATGATGATTTCAATTTCACCGTTTTCATCATTCGTTTGTGGCTCGAAACCACCATCATCGTCATCATCTTCATCGCCGCCACGGTTATAGTAATCATCACGGTATAAGAATGCAACGATATCGGCATCTTGCTCAATCGAACCAGATTCACGAATATCACTCATCATTGGACGTTTATCTTGTCGTTGTTCAACACCACGAGATAACTGACTTAATGCGATAACTGGACATTCTAATTCACGGGCTAATGCTTTTAATGTACGAGAGATTTCAGAAACTTCCTGTTGTCTGTTATCGGACGCACGTGAACCACTACCTTGAATCAACTGTAAGTAGTCAATCACAATCATGTCTAAGCCATGTTCTTGCTTTAATCGACGACATTTAGAACGTAGATCATTAATTCGAATACCCGGTGTATCATCAATAAAAATCTTCGTACGTGATAATTTACCTACCGCTATAGTAAAACGACTCCAATCTTCCTCAGTCATAGTACCCGTTCTTAAGCGGTTTGAGTCAACATTACCAGAACTACAAATCATACGTGTGGCTAACTGATCAGCACCCATCTCTAGTGAGAAAATACCAACTGTATACATATCTTCATGCGTTGCAACTTTTTGTGCAATATTAAGTGCGAACGCAGTCTTACCTACAGATGGACGCGCTGCAAGGATAATTAAATCATTTCGGTTGAACCCTGCTGTCATTTGGTCTAAATCTCGATATCCTGTAGGAATACCTGGTGTTTGACCACTATTTTGATCAAGCTCTTCAGCTGTTTCATATACTTGTCCTAAGACGTCTCGAATGTCTTTAAAGCCATCGCTTTCACGAGAAGATGATAGCTCTAAAATTCGACGTTCTGCATCACTTAAAATCGCATCTAGTTCAAGTTCATCATTATATCCATCATTGGCAATACTATCTGCAGTTTGAATCAATCTACGTTTTAATGCATGCTTAGAAACGATATCAGTATAATACTGAACATTTCGCGTCGTTGGTACATTTGTAGATAACTCTGCAAGATATTGCGGACCACCCGCTTCATTCAACGTACCTTCCGTCGATAATTGATCCATCAATGTTACAACATCAATTTCTTTATTATCTTCATTTAAGTGCATCATTGCACGGAAAATATGTTGATGGGCACCCCTATAAAATGACTCAGGAAGCAACACTTCCTGAGTAGTATTAATCAATTCTGGATCTATAATAATTGAACCTAAGACAGACTGTTCAGCTTCATTGTTATGTGGCATTTGATTTTGCTCATACATTCTATCCATGAATGGTTACACCTCTTATTTCAATCCAACTTTATTGTTCAACTGTGTGTACGCGAATTGTACCTTCAACTTCTTTATCTAATTTAACAGGTACATTCGTATATCCTAGGGAATGAATTCCATTTGGTAAATCCATTTTACGTTTATCAATTTTAATATCATGTTGTGCTTTTAGTGCTTCGGCAATTTGTTTTGTACTTACTGATCCAAACAATTTACCACCTTCACCAGTTTTTGCTGATACTTCAACTTCAATGTTTGATAAAGTTTCTTTTAATGCTTTAGCATCTTCAATTTCTTGTTGGCGTTCTTGTTTTGCACGTTTTTTCTGTAACTCTAATTGTTTAAGGTTACCTGGTGTTGCTTCTACAGCATAATTCTTTTTCAATAAGAAGTTATTTGCATAACCTACTGGTACTTCTTTAACTTCACCTTTTTTACCTTTACCTTTAACATCTTGTGTAAAAATTACTTTCATGCATCTTCACTCCTACTTAATTGTTCTGTAATTGCTTGTTGTAATTGTGCTATCGCCTCTTCGACTGTCACACCTTTAAGTTGTGTTGCAGCATTGGTTAAATGTCCACCGCCACCAAGTGCTTCCATTGTTAACTGGACATTTACTGAACCGAGTGAACGCGCAGATATACCAATCAGATTATCTTCACGTCTCGCAACAACATATGATGCTTCAATACCTTCTAAACTTAACAGTTCATCTGCTGCTTGTGCAACTGTTACTGGATGATAAATTTTATCGTCTGAACCATGCGCAATGGCTATGCCATTATCTTCAACTTTTACAGTTCGAATTAATTCAGATCGATTAATATAAGTATCCACATCATCTTTTAAGAAATGTTGCGTTAAAATCGTATCTGCACCATGTGCACGTAAATAACTCGCTGCATCGAATGTTCTTGATCCTGTTCGTAATGTAAAGTTTCTTGTATCTACAATAATACCTGCATACATCACTGTTGATTCAAGACGCGTTAAACGTTGTTCTGTTGGTTGATATTCCAGTAACTCTGTTACCAATTCAGCTGTCGAACTTGCATATGGTTCCATATATACCAACAATGGGTTAGAGATGAAGCTTTCACCACGTCTATGATGATCGATAACAACTTTACGGTTTGCTTTATTTAAGACATTTTCATCTAAAACCAGTTCCGGTTTATGCGTATCAACAATCACTACGGTTGTCTTAGATGTCATCATATCCCAAGCATCATCTGATGTAATAAATCGCTCTCTTAACTCTGGCTTTTTATCAATTTCGTTCATCACGCGTCGTAATGTTGGATCAATGTCAGTCTCATTTAATACGATGTATGCTTCTAAATTATTCATCATTGCAAATCTAGACACACCGATTGCTGCACCAATTGCATCTAAGTCAGGACGTTTATGTCCCATGATAATGACTTTGTCACCCTCTGCAAGGATATCTTTTAACGCATGTGAGATCACACGTGCTCTTACACGAGTACGTTTCTCCATCGGGTCAGTCTTACCGCCATAGAAACGCACATTACCATTAATACTTTTAATTGCAACTTGGTCGCCACCGCGTCCTAATGCTAAGTCTAGGCCTGATTGTGATAATTCACCTAAGTCGATTAAATTTTCAGTACCTTCACCAACACCAATACTCAATGTTAATTGGGCACGATAACCAACACTTTTTTCACGTAATTGACTCAAGATATCAAATTTAGATTCTTCTAAGTCAGCTAATATTTTTTGATTTAAATAGGCTACGAATTGATCGGAACTATACCTTTTAAAGAATATATTATACTCAGTCGCCCATCGACTAATGACACGCGTTACCATTGAATTGATTTCCGAACGCTGCGTATCATTCATATTTTGAGTAATCTCATCGTAGTTATCTAAAAATAATGTCGCAATGATTGGTTTAGAATTTTCATATAGTTCATTTGTTTGTACTTGTTCAGTTATATCAAAGAAATAGAGGCAGTGATCATTCTCAGAATAACGTACTTGGAAATGATACTGATTATATTCTATTTCAACGGATTTCACTCTATCTAATTGCTTTAAAATGTTTGGAAATACTTCATTTACAGATTCAGAAATGACATTTGCTTCCATATGATCTGTCATAAATTGGTTAACCCATTCGATGTGATCATTTTCATCTAAAACAATGATACCAATTGGTAAATGTTTGATTGCTTTATTATTTGTTGTTGAAATTTGAGCACTCAAACCATCTACATAACTATCCATTTTCATTAAAGCTTGTCTGAATAAAACGATGCTAACAATAATCATCACGACAAGAACGATAGATGCAATTAGTGCTATAAGACTATTAAAGATAAACCATACACCCATTAAAACAATTGCTGTGATGATCATGATGACAAATGGTATTAGTAAAGCTTTCTTAGTGGACTGCCGATTCATTATTCCACCTCTATTCACTTTTTAGAATTATTTTTCATGATTCGCTTCAAATTCAAACTTAAATCGATAACACCAAGTAGTCCTACAATATGCGTCGTAGGTGTCAGTATTGTACCGATAACCAATAGTAAAATCGTTACTGCATTCGGCAAACCTTTCGCTTTACCAAAGAAATGAATAACACTTAAACCTTGAATATACATCACTAATGATAACACAAGTTGGAAGTTTAAAAGAATGCTCTGGAACACACTCGGTTGACCTGTAAACAATAAACATATGATAACAATAATGTATATCCATAATAAAATACCGCTCATTTGCCACGCGAAAAGTGGCTTAAATACAGGTGTAGCGATTTTAAATTTTCGTAAAATCGGAAATGTAACGATTAAGTTAATTAAGACGATTAAAAATGTAATGATAATGATGAAACCTGGTAATTGAACGGTCGCTTGTCTAAACCCTTCTTCTAATATTTGGGTCATATTCGCATCGGCACCGCTCATCGTAATCGCTTCATGTAATGTTTGCTTGAAAGGTTTTACTATGCTCGCTGATGGTGGAATTTTTCCGAATGTTTGTAGTAACATAAAAGCGATTAATGAAATTAAGCTCATCGCTACTGTTGTTACGTATAATATTCTTTCTTTAGACGTTCTTTCTTTGAGCAATTGACCAATAATTAAACTTGCAATTAAGACTAATATGATAGCACTTAAAACGAAAGTATTACCTAAAACAGTTGTTATAATTACTGTAATAAGTGCACTAATCCCGAAAGATTGTATTGATTTATTCCATAAAACGATACCTGGTATGGTTGCAAATAATGCAAATATTAGTCCTAAACCAGGCACTAGATATAAAGCTAAAGCGACAAATACCAACGTAATCGTTGCAATTATTGTTGCTTTAGGTTGTATTTTTGAAAACACATAAGCCACTCCCATATTTTTAACTATAGCTATTATTTTAACCTCTTTAATGGAATTTAACAATTTATAGATTGTATGCTTCTATTTCATTTAATTGAATAATAACTTTCATGTTTTATAAGTAATTAACATACTCATTTGAATCGCTTTTGTGTGCTTTCATTTTCAACATGATTATTTAATCCCACTACATAGCAATCAAGCTTGATTTAGATTTACAATTCATTTCCACTCTCATGTACTCTAGATGTTTTTGAATATGATAACTGTGATTTAGTGGCTTCATTCTTTGAAAATATATACATTATTACTTGCGCTTAAAATGCTTTAAATTCAAAAAATGATATAAGTTAGGTGCCCATGTATTAAAGTTTAATAAGAATCCGTCATGACCAACGTTATCAGGTACAAAGAAATGACGATGATATTTAAAACGTTCACCTAAAGCACGAACTTGATCGTCCGGATATAGCAAATCATCTATAAATCCCATCGTTAACACTTTCGTTTCTAAATTTTTAAAAACATGCGTTACGTCTGTGCGACCGCGGTCAATGTTGTGACTATCCAATACATCTAGCAGTGTCAGATAACAATTCAAATCAAAATGTTCTTTAAATTTATTACCTTGATGTTGTTGGTATGCGACTACTTCATCCGGCGTGAAACGTTCATCATAACTTTTTGATGATCGATATGTCAAAAAACCTAATTGGCGTGCAATACTTAGACCTTCCTTACCACCAAGATAAATGGCTTGCCTTGCAATTTCATTGAAAGCTCTACTATAAGATGATGTTCGGCTTGTTGCAGCAAGGATAATGGCTTTATCTACTTCAAACTGTTGATTGTAAAGTAGTTCCATTGCTTGCATACCTCCAAGACTTCCCCCTATTAAAATATTAATCTTGTCATAACCAAGGGCTTGTATACCTCGTTCATTCGCTCTGACTATATCCCTTAATGTTAATTTTTTAGGAAAATGAGTGTCGTTTAAAGGTGAGCTTGAACCGAAAGGACTACCAATAACATCAAATGTTAAAAATTGATAATCGTGAATGGGTATATATCCCCCATCAATAATTTCTCGCCACCAACCCGGATAATCATCTGTTCCATATGTTAAATGATTGCCAGTTAATGCATGACAAACTACAACTAATGGTTGTCCATGATAACCGACATGCTCATATCTCAAACGCAAGTTATCTATGACTTCCCCAGATTCTGTAATAAATTTCCCTAGATTTAAAGTATCTACTGTGTAATTTGTCATTGTTCTTTCCTCCTTAAACAAAAAAACTTCTCACCCTATTGAAAAGTAAGAAGTCTTTATACTTATCATTCGAGTAACTCGTTGGTTTTAGCACCGTGCTATAAAGTCGGTTGCTGAAGTATCACAGGGCCAAGTCCCTCAACTTCTCACAATAAGAAATATGAAATTGTTATGTGTTAGTTGAGATTCAGTGATGAATTACTTTTATCATTTAAAATGTTGTTATCATTGTCATGCGTTAGCCAAATCGCTTACGTATACACGATTCCCAATCTTAACATAGACGATTTGTATATCAGAATTTTCTGATTACTAACAGTTTACCTAAGTTTAAATATCTGTTCAATGATTTTCAGTTAATTTTAAAAGAAAAATCGTAATGCTGCCATGATCACAATCCCACTAATAATTGTAATAGTTAAACTACGCGTGATTATAGATAAAATAACCGTCGGAATGAGCGCGATAATGTAAGGGATGTTTAATGTATACCCCTCACCATGAGGCGTCTGCTGAATAATACTGTCAATGACAAGTGCCGTAAATAGTGTGATTGGAATAAATGATAGCCATCTAACCACGACATCAGGCAATTGCACTTTTGAAATCATGATAAAAGGTATAATTCGAATTAATAGCGTTACGATACCACACAATAAAATAAGTATTAACATGTTCATATGAGTTATCATCGTTCCATCATCACTCCTAACGCTGCTGAAATTGTGGCTGCAATTAATATTGCTAGATATGAAGGCATAAACATGCTTAGCGATAACATCATTACTATGACGGCAATAATGAGTACTATGTAAATTCTTAATCGCGATTTAGTAATTGATTCAAATTGCGCAATGGCCAAAAAGATAAACATAGCCGTGATAGCAAAGTCTAACCCTAACGTTTGCGGATTTGAGATATATTCGCCAAATAAAGCCCCAGCTACACACGAAATTGCCCAAAATAAATATGCTGTGATATTAAGACCATGCATCCAGCGATCATTGATAGCTTCTCCTTTTAAATAAGGTGTAATGGCGACGCCAAACGTTTCGTCAGTTACTAATGAACCTAATCCAACACGGTTCCAAAACCCATATGTCTTGAAGTTTGGTGCAAGCGACATACTTAAAAGGAACATTCTTGAATTTACGATAAATACAGTTAGTACAATCGCTGATATCGGTGTACCTGCTATAAACAACGCGCACATAATAAATTGCGCAGCACCAGCATATATAACAAGACATAACAAGATAATTTCTAAAATACTAAAGTTTTGAGACGAAGCCACAATACCAAATGAAATACCAACACCGGCATAACCCAATAATGTTGGGATACACTCTTGCACGCCTTGTCTAAAACTTAAATGTGTTGTCATCTCAACTACATCCTTTGCCACTTTATATTTATATAATTACGAAAAAATAATATACCTAGTCTAATACAGTTCTATACCCTAAGCAATAACATTAGACAGCGGTTTGTCTGAGGTTAGACATACCGGAGTATTGAAATACTTCCGTCTTAACTTTTTAGTTTTGAGAATTTTCAATATTTTATTTAAGACTACCTCCATATTTTCTACGGTTTTGTAGTTGTTTTTAAGTACTAATTTTATAATTTTTTATATCTAATGATGAGTCTGGGATATTGATTCGTGTCTCAAACACTTATAATCATCATCCCCTCACCCCCTACCCTACTGCATCGATATTACTCATACTACATCAACGAAATCATTTTTTTATCGCTTAATTTCCTATAATAGTTTTGCTCAATTTTGTTACGTTTTAGATTGTTTTAGTTCATCATAATTATCCCGTATTGTTGCTATAATGAAATGCGTTCACCCCATTAAACCACAAACTTAATTTATTGTTGTTATGTGCATTGGCTCACTATTATATTTTTACAGCACAAAAAAAGTGGCGACAGCTTCGTCACCACTTTTTAAAATATTATTTAAAGTATCTTGCCCTTGCTTTAAGTATACGTAGATATATACTTTTTAAAGCTTGTAGCTAAAGCCTTTATTTAACTGGTTTTGAAATTTGTGTTTTACCACCCATAAATGGTACTAATGCTTCTGGAATTGTTACTGTTCCATCTTCATTTTGGTAATTTTCAACAATAGCAGCAAATGTACGTCCAACTGCTAAACCACTACCATTTAATGTATGTGCTAATTCTGGTTTAGCTGCTTTGTCACGCTTGAAGCGGATGTTAGCACGACGCGCTTGGAAATCCGTACAGTTTGAGCATGAACTAATTTCTTTATAATCATTGTAGCTTGGTAACCAAACTTCTAAATCATATGTTTTGCTTGCACTAAATCCAATATCACCTGTACATAAAATAACACGACGGTATGGTAAACCTAACTCTTCTAGAATTGCTTCTGCGTTTGTTGTCATTTCTTCTAAAGCATTCCATGAATCTTCAGGTTGTTCAAAACGTACCATTTCCACTTTATCGAATTGATGTAAACGAATTAATCCTCTTGTATCTCTACCTGCTGATCCTGCTTCACTACGGAAACATGCAGATTGACCAGTGAATTTTTCAGGAAGTACACCTGGTTGAATAATTTCATTACGATAGAAATTCGTTAATGGTACTTCAGCAGTTGGAATTGTATATAATCCTTCTTTTTCTACTTTAAATAAATCTTCTTCAAATTTAGGTAATTGACCTGTACCATACATTGTATCTGCGTTTACAAGCTGTGGTACCATCATTTCTGTATAACCATGTTGTGTTGTATGTTTTGTAATCATATAGTTCATTAAAGCACGCTCTAATTGCGCACCTTCATTTGTTAAATATACAAAACGCGCACCTGAAACTTTTGCTGCACGATCAAAATCAGCCATTTTTAATTCTTCTACAATATCCCAATGTGCTTTTGGTTCAAATGAAAACTCACGTAGTGTACCCCACTTTTTAACTTCAACGTTATCTTCATCAGATTCACCTTGAGGTACATCATCACTTATTAAATTTGGAATACGACAAAGGATACCTGTCATTTTATTATCAATTTCATTTAATTGACTATCTTTTTCTTTAATATCGTCACCTAATGTGCGCATTTCAGCAATCACATCATCAGCATTTTCTTTATTACGTTTTTTTAATGCGATTTCTTCGCTTACTTTATTTCGACGTGCTTTCATTTCTTCTGTTGCACTAATTAATTTACGTCGTTGCTCATCCAATTCTAAAATTTCATCTACAACTTTTGGATCATCTCCGCGTAATTCAATTTTGCTCTTAACTGTGTCAGGCTCATTTCTGAATAATCTAATGTCTAACATTAACCTTCATCCTTTCCCAAATAATTATCATTTATTATGGAATGACGTACGTCTTTATTTTTTAGAAAATAAAAAAAGACCACGTCCCTACAAGGGACGTGGTCTACGCGTTGCCACCCTATTTAACAATTTAAGTTATAAAGATACACTAAACCTAAATTGCACTTCACTAAAATAACGGTTATCACCGATTGTTCTTTTAAATTAAGTAGGTAGATTCATATATATGTTGATTCTTGTTCACACTAACCACAAGCTCTCTGATATCTAACACTATATATTACTTGTCCTACGAACAATGTCTTATTAAGTTATTTTTAATATAGCAAACTATATTTGCTTTTTCAAGTAACGATTTCAAACATCACTCATGTCGATTTAGTGACATGCAGTCGTTTGATAAATTGATTGCTTTAAATACTGTGCAACCGCTTCAATATCTTTATGAAATTGACGGTCATGTGTAATGGATGGCACGATACTTCGAAACTCATCATACTTGCGACGTGTTTTTGGTGATAATCCTTCGACACCTTTCAACTCTGCTGCTTGTAATGCAATAACACATTCGATTGCCAACACACGTCTTGTATTTTCAATAATTTGATAACCATGTCTAGCAGCTGTAGTTCCCATAGATACGTGATCTTCTTGGTTCGCAGATGAAGTGATAGAATCAACACTCGCTGGATGCGCTAAAGTTTTATTTTCAGAAACGAGACTTGCAGCAGCATATTGCATAATCATCGCGCCACTTTGCAATCCTGGCTCTGGACTAAGAAATGCTGGTAAATCACCATTTAATTGAGGATTTACTAGTCGCTCTAGACGACGTTCCGATACGTTTGCTAATTCACTTACACCTAATTTAAGATGATCTAATGCAAAAGCAATAGGTTGTCCATGGAAGTTACCACCTGAAATAACAAACGTTTCATTTGCTTCCTCAAATATAAGTGGATTATCATTAGCCGCATTCATTTCAAATTCTAATTGCTGTTTAACATAATTGAATACTTGAAAACTCGCGCCATGGATTTGTGGTATACAACGCAACGTATATGCATCTTGTACACGTATTTCTGCTTGTCGCGTCGTTAATGTTGATCCTTCTAACCAATCACGCATACGCGCTGCCACATTAATCTGTTCTTGAAAATTACGAACAGCGTGCACATCATGTCGATATGCATCTATAATGCCATTAAGAGACTGATGCGTTAATGCAGCAATCCATTCAGATTGGTAACCTAAATCTTCTGCTTCTATATAACTAATGACACCTTGAGCTGTCATAGCTTGCGTACCATTAATCAATGCTAAACCTTCTTTAGCCTGAAGGTTCAAAGGTTGTCTATTTAATTCTCTTAATACATCGTCACTATCCTTTTCTTCACCTCTGTACAATACTTTCCCTTCGCCAATTAATGCTAATGCTAAATGTGATAATGGCGCTAAATCTCCTGATGCACCGAGAGAGCCTTGCTGTGGGATTATCGGTATAATACGTTCATTTATAAAAAATTGTAATTGTCTCACTAATTCTAAAGTGGCACCTGAATGACCTTTTAATAATGTATTCAATCGTAAAATCATCATGACTAATGCTACTTCTTTTGAAAATGGCTCACCTAGTCCACAGGCATGTGAGCGTATCAGATTCACTTGTAATTCATTATATTGCGTCGGGTCTATACGTACATCACTAAATAACCCAAAACCTGTAGTGATACCGTAAACCGTTTCCTCATTTTCAATAATGCGTTCAACTACCGCTCTACTTTTTTTGACACGTTCTAACGCATCATCAATAATTTCAATCTTTGATTGTTGTTGTAAAAATGATTTAATATCCTCAATTGTTAGTGTTTCACCATCTAAATATAAAGTCATATATGTTACCCCCTTGTTTATATTAAGTAACCCATCCTTCTTGAAGTATACGTTTTCATTTTTATTGAAACAATGGTTTTACGTACATTTATAACCTATTATCAGAGCACTATTGTAGTGCGTTAAAGGATATTAAGATTGTTGTAAGCATATTTAATAATTTATCTATTGACGAATTGCATATACAGGTATAATATTTTCTATTGTATTTAACGACAAATAATAATGAATTCAGAAATTTATAATACATTTTGTTAAAAGTTACTATATATTTTTAAAATTGAATAAATTCGGAAAAGGCTTTTACATGGGAGGTTATATCACTATGGAAACGTTAAATTCTATTAACATTCCTAAGCGTAAAGAAGATTCACATAAAGGTGATTATGGCAAAATTTTATTAATTGGTGGATCTGCTAACTTAGGTGGTGCCATTATGTTAGCGGCTCGTGCATGTGTATTTAGCGGTAGTGGTTTAATCACTGTAGCTACACATCCAACAAATCATTCAGCATTACATTCTCGTTGCCCAGAAGCGATGGTTATTGATATTAATGATACGAAAATGTTGACGAAAATGATTGAAATGACTGACAGTATACTAATTGGTCCAGGTCTTGGCGTTGATTTCAAAGGAAATAATGCCATTACATTCCTACTACAAAATATACAACCGCATCAAAATTTAATCGTAGACGGCGATGCCATCACAATCTTTAGTAAACTGAAACCGCAATTACCTACATGTCGCGTGATTTTTACTCCGCATCTCAAAGAATGGGAGCGATTAAGTGGTATTCCTATTGAGGAACAGACATATGAGCGTAATCGTGAAGCAGTTGATCGTTTAGGCGCAACTGTTGTACTTAAAAAACATGGTACTGAAATTTTCTTTAAAGATGAAGACTTTAAATTAACAATCGGTAGCCCAGCAATGGCGACTGGTGGTATGGGCGATACACTTGCTGGTATGATTACAAGTTTTGTTGGTCAATTTGATAACTTAAAAGAAGCGGTTATGAGTGCCACATATACACATAGTTTTATTGGCGAAAATCTTGCAAAAGATATGTATGTGGTGCCACCATCAAGACTTATCAATGAAATACCTTACGCAATGAAACAATTAGAAAGTTAATCATTACTAATCATTGAATATAGTACAGCATTACTTTCTAGCATAAAAATAAGACTCCCCTACATATAGGGAAGTCTTATTTTTTTATTATTCTTCATCTTCATCTGATGATTGTTGTATATCTTCTTCAACACGATCCATGAAATCTTGTCTTACTTCAATACGTCCATCTTCATCATTTTCTTCTGAATCAATCACTTCAGTATGAATTGCATTTCCTGGTGTTTCATCATTTACAACCGCTTCACGTTGTTGTTCAGTACCATCTTCAGATACAGTAGATTGTTCATCTTCATTTACTTCGTCTGCATCCTCTTTTACTTTAGCAACCGTTGAAACAAATTGATCATCGCCTAAGCGAATTAAGCGAACACCTTGTGCTGCACGACCATTTTGAGAAATATCTGCAACATCTAGTCGAATAATGACACCGGCATTAGTAACAATCATTAAATCTTCTTCACCAGTTACTGTAGTGATACATACAACATTACCATTACGCTCAGTAATCGTAGCTGTTTTAATACCTTTACCACCACGATTTGATAAACGATAGTCATTAACTGGCGTACGTTTACCATAACCATTTTCAGTAACTACTAATACTTCATCAACACTGTTTGCATGAGCTACATCAAGCCCTACAACTTCGTCACCTTCACGAAGTGTAATACCTTTCACACCCGTTGCTGTACGGCCTAAAGGACGTAATGTTGATTCAGGGAATCGAATTAATGATGCATGTGATGTACCAATCAAGATATCTTCTTGACCACTTGTTAAGCGAACTGCAATTAACTCATCATCTTCTCTGAACGAAATCGCAATCTTACCATTTCTATTTATTCTTGAGAAGTTACTTAATGCTGAACGTTTAACGACACCACGTTTAGTTGCAAACACTAAGAAGTTGTCTTCACTTTCAAGGTCTTTAACAGCAATCATTGTACTAATGACTTCATCATTTCCAAGTTCAATAGCATTCACTACAGGAATACCTTTAGACTGTCTTGATAACTCAGGCACTTCATAACCTTTTAGTTTGTATACACGACCTTTGTTAGTAAAGAACAATACATGGTCATGTGTACTTAAAGTTACCAATTGACTGACAAAATCTTCTTCCAATGTATTCATACCTTGAACACCACGACCACCACGGTTTTGAGCACGATATGTAGATACCGGCAAACGTTTAATGTAGTTATTATGGCTCAAAGTAATTACTATTTGTTCTTCTGGAATTAAGTCTTCGTCCTCTAAGTCTTCAAATCCACCTAATTGAATTTCTGTACGACGCTCATCACCGAAACGATCTCTAATTTCAGTCAATTCATCTCTAACTAACTGTAATAACACTTCTTCATCAGCTAAGATGGCTTCTAATTCACTAATATAATTTAATAACTCATTATATTCAGCTTCAATTTTGTCTCTCTCTAAACCTGTTAGACGTCTTAAACGCATGTCTAAAATAGCTTGAGCTTGTTTTTCAGAAAGTTTGAAGCGTTGTTGCAAGCTTTCCATTGCAACTTTATCTGTATCTGACTCACGAATCGTTGAAATAATTTCATCGATATGGTCAAGTGCGATACGTAATCCTTCTAAAATGTGGGCACGATCTTTAGCTTTACGTAAGTTGTATTGCGTACGTCTTCTAACAACTGTCTTTTGATGCTCTAAATAATGTACCAAAGCTTCTTTTAAATTAATAAGCTTCGGTCTACCATTTACAAGTGCAATCATATTCACACCAAATGATGTTTGAAGAGGTGTTTGTTTGTATAAGTTATTTAAAATGACACTAGCATTTGCATCCTTACGCACATCAATAACGACACGCACACCAGTACGTAAACTTGTTTCATCACGTAAATCAGTGATACCGTCAATTTTCTTGTCACGAACGAGCTCTGCAATTTTTTCAATCATACGAGCCTTATTCACTTGGAAAGGAATTTCAGTGACAACAATACGTTGACGTCCGCCTCCACGTTCTTCAATAACTGCACGAGAACGCATTTGAATTGAACCACGACCTGTTTCATATGCACGTCTAATACCACTCTTACCTAAAATAAGTCCAGCAGTTGGGAAATCAGGACCTTCAATATCTTCCATTAACTCAGCAATTGAAATATCAGGGTTCTTACTTAAGCTAAGTACACCATTGATTAATTCTGTTAAGTTATGTGGTGGAATATTCGTTGCCATACCTACCGCGATACCTGATGCACCATTGGCTAATAAATTAGGGAATCGAGCAGGTAAGACTGACGGCTCTCTTTCATTACCATCATAGTTATCGATAAAATCTATTGTATCTTTATTAATATCACGTAACAGTTCAAGTGTGATTTTAGTCATACGCGCTTCAGTATAACGCATTGCTGCTGCGCCATCTCCATCCATTGAACCAAAGTTACCTTGGCCATCAACAAGCGGATAACGATAACTGAAATCTTGAGCCATACGTACCATTGCTTCATAAATAGATGAGTCACCATGAGGGTGATATTTACCCATTACGTCACCAACGATACGTGCTGATTTTTTATATGATTTATCCGGTGTCATACCTTGTTCATTTAATCCATATAGTATACGACGATGTACTGGTTTTAAACCGTCACGAACATCTGGCAATGCACGAGCAACGATAACACTCATCGCATAATCTAAAAATGATTCACGCATTTCACTGGTAATATTTCGTTCATTTATTCTTGATTGAGGTAATTCAGCCATCAAGAGTTCCTCCTTCAAAAGTTCAGTTCACAGCGCTTAGAAGTCTAAGTTTGCATAAACTGCATTATCTTCTATAAATTGTCTACGGTTTTCTACAACGTCACCCATTAACATTTCAAATGTTTGGTCCGCTTCAATCGCATCTTCAAGTTTTACTTGTAAAAGAGCGCGGTGCTCAGGGTTCATTGTTGTTTCCCATAATTGATCTGCATTCATTTCTCCAAGACCTTTGTATCGTGCAATAGACCATTTTGGTGTTGGATTCAATTCAGATTTAAGTTTATCAAGTTCCCTATCATTGTATACATAATACTTTTGTTTACCTTGTGTCAGTTTATACAACGGTGGCTGTGCAATATACACATATCCTGCTTCAATTAACGGTCTCATAAATCGATAGAAGAATGTTAATAACAATGTTCTAATATGCGCTCCATCCACATCGGCATCAGTCATAATGACGATTTTGTGATATCTTGCTTTCGCTAGATCAAAGTCGCCACCAATTCCTGTACCAAATGCTGTGATCATTTGACGAATTTCATTGTTATTCAAAATTCTATCTAATCGTGCTTTTTCAACATTTAATATCTTACCTCGTAATGGTAAAATCGCCTGCGTTCTAGAGTCACGACCAGATTTTGTAGACCCCCCGGCAGAGTCCCCTTCGACTAAGAAAATCTCACATTCTTCAGGACTTTTACTAGAGCAATCGGCTAATTTACCTGGAAGACTTGCTACATCTAACGCTGATTTACGACGTGTAACTTCACGCGCTTTTTTCGCAGCAACACGTGCACGTGCCGCCATAATACCTTTTTCAACCACTGTACGTGCGACTTGTGGATTTTCATATAAAAATCGTTCAAAGTGCTCTGAGAATAATTTATCTACAACTTGACGCACTTCAGAATTACCTAATTTTGTCTTCGTTTGACCTTCGAATTGAGGATCACCATGTTTGATAGATATAATTGCTGTCATACCTTCACGTGTATCTTCACCAGAAAGTCTATCTTTTTCTTCTTTCATAATCTTGCTACTTAAACCATAACTATTTAAGACACGCGTTAATGCACGTTTAAATCCGTCTTCATGCGTACCACCTTCGTACGTATGAATGTTATTTGCGTAAGTTAAAAGATTTGTGGCATATCCTGAGTTATATTGAATCGCAATTTCTACTTCAATATCATCTTTAGATTGATGAATATAAATTGGCTCATCATGAATAGGTTCTTTATTTTCGTTCAATAACTCAACATAAGATTTAATACCGCCCTCATAGTGATAGGAGTCTTCTCTAACGTTTTCTTCATCACGTTCATCTCTTAATGTGATTTGAATTCCTTTGTTTAAGAAAGCAAGCTCTCTAATACGTTGCTGTAATGTTTCATAGTTGTACACAGTTGTCTCTGTGAAGATTTCTCCATCTGCTTTAAAACGAATGACAGTACCTGTCTTATCAGTTGTGCCAACTTCTTTTAAGTCAAATTGAGGTACACCTTTTTTATATGCTTGATGATATATAGTCTCATTTCTGTGTACATATACTTCTAAGTCTTGTGACAATGCGTTTACAACTGATGAACCAACACCATGTAAACCACCAGATACTTTGTATCCGCCACCGCCAAATTTACCACCAGCATGTAAAACAGTTAAAATAACTTCGACAGCTGGACGTCCCATTTTTTCTTGAATATCAACTGGGATACCACGTCCGTTATCCGTTACTTTAATCCAGTTATCTTTTTCAATAACAACTTCAATTTGATTTGCATAACCAGCTAATGCTTCATCGATACTATTATCGACAATTTCCCACACTAAATGGTGCAAACCTCTCTCTGAAGTCGATCCTATATACATACCTGGTCTTTTACGTACTGCTTCTAAACCTTCTAATACTTGTATTTGCCCAGCACCATAATTATCCGTGTTGTTTACATCTGACAATGCAGTCACCATCGCTTTCTGTTACTTTATAATTTCACCTTGATTAATACGATACAATTTAGCGTTATTCATGATTTCATGATCAATACCATCTACAGATGTCGTAGTGACAAATGTTTGTACTTTATGCTGAATCGTACTTAATAAATGCGTTTGACGCGAATCATCTAATTCACTGAGTACATCGTCTAATAATAAGATGGGATATTCCCCAACTTCGATATTCATTAACTCAATTTCAGCTAATTTAATGGACAAAGCCGTTGTACGTTGCTGTCCTTGAGAACCATATGTTTGAGCATCCATGCCATTCACATCAAAACTTATATCATCTCGATGTGGTCCGAATAAGCTAATGCCTCGTTCTTTTTCTCTTTGCATATTATCGCTAAGAATAGACATAATTTCTTCAAGTCGTGCCGCTTCATTTTGAGCATAGTCAAATTTAAGACTAGGTAAATAATTCAGCGACAACGCTTCTTTATCATTTGTGATACCAGCATGAATCGGTTTAGCTAACGACTCTAGCTCTTGAATAAAATGTGCACGTTTATCAGTTACTTTCATTGCATACTCAGCAAATTGCTGATTTAATACTTCCAACATTGTTAAATCCTTTTTTTGACCTAATTGTAACTGTTTTAAGTAATTATTCTTTTGCTTTAAAATACGTTGGTATTGAGCTAAATCATTTAAGTAAACAGCAGAAATTTGGCCCAACTCCATATCTATAAAGCGTCGTCTTATTTGAGGAGAGCCTTTTACAATATTCAAATCTTCTGGCGCAAATAGAACCACATTGAGGTGTCCAATATATTGAGTTAGACGACTTTGCTCTAAGTGATTCACTTTGACTTGTTTACCTTTTTTAGTTATAAACATTGTTAATGGCATCGTGCCGTGTCTATAACTAAGCTCACCTTCTATTTTAGCATAATCAGCATTAAAACGTATGAGTTCCTTATCATTACTCGTTCTATGACTTTTTGCTAAAGCTAAGGTATAAATTGATTCAAGTAAATTTGTCTTTCCTTGTGCATTTTCTCCAATGAGGATATTCACGTCAGGATGACATTTCAACGTAACCTCATCATAGTTACGATAATTTTCTAATTGGAGTGTATTTAACTTCATTGTTCACCTTGATGAATGATTAAGAAAGAACCAGCATCTTCAGGTAATTCTGGGATATCTATACGATCTTGATGTTCTAACTTTTTACCGCGACGTGTTTCACGCACTCCATTAATTAATACTTCAACGTCTTGTAAGAACCATTTTGCTTGACCACCAGATTCAATAATCCCTTCTGTTTTTAGAAATTGACCTAAATTAATGTCTCCTTCTACTACAACTTCTTGAACCAAAATAATCACTCCATTTCTTTGTATGTCATTAATATATTATACCTTTTTTTGTCACAAATTTCATTTAAAATAGAGGTAGAAACCGTTTACATATAAATAATTAATTCTTATTTTTTGGCAATACTGTCATTTTCAATTTTTTAACGCTATTTAACAGCGTTTAACTTTTATATTCAACTTGTTATTGACTATTAAAATTTTAAATTTAAAGGGCATATAAGCACACTTACTAAATTTTGGATACATTTGTCATAAATTTAATTGGCGTCTTTTATTTGCTGTTTAAAATGCTGTCAAATTTATTTTACATACGAATCTAGAATTATTTTTGCCAAAAAATAAAGGATGACGCTTTAATTAATCACGTCATCCTTTATTTATATTTATTTTTAGTAAGTTCTGATTGGTAAAATTAATTGCGTTACCGAGTCGTCACCTTTTGGTTTTAGAATAAATGGTTTCATTGTACCGAAGAATTCAACTTCAACCTCATCATTATCGATTGCTTTTAAAGCATCCATCATATATTTAGAGTTGAATGAAATTTTCAGGCTACCACCTTCAACATCGTTTGCATCAACTTCTTCTTTTACAGTACCAATTTCTGGTGATGTAGAAGATAATTCAACAACGTCATCACCTGTACTTAATTTAATAACGTTATTACCACCTTCTCGTGCTAATAAAGATGCACGATCAATCGCATGATAAAACTCCCCATTGTCTATACTTAATTTAATTTCATAGTTTTCAGGGAATAAACGTGTTGTATCAGGATAATGTCCTTCTAATAATCGAGAAATAAAGTTCACATTTCCAACTTTAAATAAAACTTGGTTTGAAGCAAAGAAGATATCAATGTCTTCTTCATTGTCAGACATAATTTTATTTAATTCAGCTAAAGCCTTACCTGGAATGATGACATTTTTGTTTTCAGAAACATCTTCTAACTGCAACTTTCTTACAGCCAAGCGGTGTGAGTCAGTCGCTGTGCATATTAATTCATTTTCTTGTATAAGCCAGTTCACACCAGTTAGTACTGGGCGTGTTTCTGAGGTGGACACTGCAAAATTCGTTTGTGCAATTACGTTTTTAAGCACTTTTACCGACAATTGAATTGCGTCATCTCTAGAAACTTGAGGTAATAAAGGATATTGATCTGGATCTAAGCCACTTAAATTAAATTCAGAATGACCTGATGTAATTAATGTCTGGAATTGTTCATTTGTAGATAATTTAACATCTTTACCAGGTAATTTTTTTATAATATCAACAAAGAATCGTCCAGGAAGTACTACTGAGCCTGTTTCTGAAATATTGACAATATCTTCGCCATCTACAGTTTTAGGAATAGTGATTTCTATTGAAATTTCAGAGTCTGAACCAGTTAATATAACTTCATGTTCTTTCGCATCGATTTTGATACCAGTTAATATAGGTAATGTTGTTCTTGGTGAAATAGCTTTTAATGTGTCATTTAATTGTGTAATAAAATAATCTCTTTTAATAGTGAATTCCATCATTAATTAAAACTCCTTCCAGTCGTTTATATATAATTATATAGGTTTTAAGTTCTTAGTAATAGTAGTAGGTGCTGTGGATTGGTGGATAAGTCTTAAAAACATAGATTTGGCGAAGTTATACACATGTTGATAACTTGTGTATGGTGTGTATGACTTTTAAACATTATCCACAAAATGAGTTTTGCTCATCTTGCCACATTAGCATATAGAAATGTAAAAAATGATTGTTATTATTAGTGCTGTTATATAACAGATTACATTTCCCAAAGTTTCCTACTTATACATTTCTTATTTCTTTTTCAAGATTCTCTACTTCTTGTTTAAAAATAGGATCTTCTTTTAAATCTTTAGATATTTTTTCATGAGCATGAATGACGGTCGTATGATCACGCCCACCAAATTCTTCACCAATTTTAGGTAATGAGAAATCTGTAAGCTCTCTAGACAAGTACATAGCTATTTGACGCGGATATGCAATTGACTTTGTACGTTTTTTTGCACTGAAATCTTCAATTCTAACATTATAGTACTGGCCTACAATTTTTTGAATATCTTGGATGGTAATCTTTTTAGATTTTGGTGCTTGAATGATATCTTTTAAAGCTTCAGCAGTTAATTCAGTTGTAATTGGTTTTCCTAATAATTGTGAATATGCAAGTAAACGCGTTAATGCACCTTCTAATTCACGAATATTAGATTGAATTTGATTTGCTATATAATTTAAAGCTTCTGGTGGAATATCTAATTTTTCTTCTTCAATTTTCTTCTGCAAAATTGCCATTCGAGTTTCATAATCTGGTGGCGTAATATCAACAATTAGTCCCCATTCAAAGCGTGAACGTAATCGATCTTCTAATTGTGCAATTTCCTTTGGCGGTCGATCACTCGAAATAACTATTTGCTTGTTATTCTGATGCAATTCATTAAAAGTATAGAAAAATTCTTCTTGTGTTTGTACTTTATTTTGTATGAACTGAATATCATCGATTAATAAGACGTCGATATTACGATATCTTTCTCTGAAAGCTTCACCTTCGTTATCACGAATTGATTTAATAAATTCATTTGTGAATTTTTCACTTGATGTGTAAATCACTTTGGCATCTGGATTATTATCTAAAACATGATGACCAATGGCATGCATTAAATGGGTTTTTCCTAAACCAACACCTCCATAGATAAATAATGGATTGTACGCTTTGGCTGGTGCTTCGGCCACAGCTAAACTCGCTGCATGTGGAAAGCGGTTACCAGGTCCGATTACAAAAGTGTCAAATGTGTTATGGGCATTGAATTGCTCTCTACCAAGCACATGATTATCCTCAGTTGTTTCAGTAGAAGGTTTTGTTGTTTCTTTTGGAGTAGCAGTTTCATTATTACTATAATTTGCTAATTCTTCAGTAGTAATAAAGTGAGGTTTTACTTCATAGCCTACAACATCAAATAAGATTGCTTGGATAATTTCAGCATATTGTTGATTTAACCAATTTGCATTAAAAGGAATACTCGATAATACGATAGCTTCACCATCTTTGATCGTGTAAAGCTCAGTATCTTTTAGGAAAGTTGAGTAACTTACAGCTGATAATTTTTCTTGAGCAATTTCAAGCACTTTTTCCCAAATTTCTTTTTCCGACATAAATTTACTCCATCTTTCTTAAATTTTTAAGTTATACACAGAAATAACAGCCGTGGATAACTTCTAAACACACCATGTTAATAATTATCCACAAGTTAATAACAATCGGTGGATAACTTTATCCTGCTTATTAGTTATGCACAGTATTTTTATGTAAATATCAATAAATAAATCCTTATAAAATCATGAGTTGGACGACTTATCCACACAATTATACTTTTTCAGTTCTCTATATGTCAAATACCTGTGAATATGTTGCTAAAAATAGTATAACTTTGTGTGTAATTTCTAATTATCCACAATTCTGAAAACTATAAATGTGCATAAGTGGATAACTTTTCCTTCTATAGAGTATTTGTTAGTGTGTGTATCAAAACAGCTTGGGAAATAATTTATAAAGTATGTATAAGAATTGTATAAGGTATTCAAACATTGTAAACACTCATGTTTCGGAGCAAACTCATGTTGATGTTATGAAATTTGATTGCTCGCATCGTGTATTTCTATCTTTAATCGATAAAAGTAAAAAAATTGAGCAGTAGTATAAAATGAACTTGCGTTATAAAAAGGATTTTGTTATATTGTAGTAGTTGCTTGAATTATGACTAGATAATCAATGAGCTAATACGAGAATTTTAATCTAAGAAACGCAAAATCTTATCTATTAAAGTGATCAGAGTCTGCATAATCTGGTATATTAGATAACTGTATAAAGATGGAGGTGTTTTGCATGGTAAAACGTACTTATCAACCAAATAAACGTAAACATAGTAAAGTTCATGGTTTCAGAAAACGCATGAGCACTAAAAATGGCCGTAAAGTTTTAGCGCGTCGTCGTCGTAAAGGCCGTAAAGTTTTATCTGCATAAGATCACTGACTCATCAGTGATCTTTTTTTTCGTTTAAATTAAGAATAAATAGAAATTTATGTTATAAGCTCAATAGAAGTTTAAATATAGCTTCAAATAAAAACGATAAATAAGCGAGTGATGTTATTGGAAAAAGCTTACCGAATTAAAAAGAATGCAGATTTTCAGAGAATATATAAAAAAGGTCATTCTGTAGCCAACAGACAATTTGTTGTATACACTTGTAATAATAAAGAAATAGACCATTTTCGCTTAGGTATTAGTGTTTCTAAAAAACTAGGTAATGCAGTTTTAAGAAACAAGATTAAAAGAGCAATACGTGAAAATTTCAAAGTACATAAGTCGCATATGTTGGCCAAAGATATTATTGTAATAGCAAGACAGCCAGCTAAAGATATGACGACTTTACAAATACAGAATAGTCTTGAGCACGTACTTAAAATTGCCAAAGTTTTTAATAAAAAGATTAAGTAAGGATAGGGTAGGGGAAAGGGAGTAAAACATTAACCACCCAACACTCCCCGAAGTCTTACCTCAGACAAACGTAAGACTACCTAAGGGATATAATAACTTACTTTAAAATGTATTCACATCGTTGAAGGAGGCGAGTAGCAATATGGATTTAGATACAATTACGAGTATTTCAACACCAATGGGTGAAGGGGCAATTGGAATTGTTCGATTGTCTGGACCGCAAGCCGTTGAAATTGCTGACAAATTATATAAAGGAAAACATCTTTTAAATGATGTTCCATCACATACGATTAATTACGGTCATATTATTGATCCAGAGTCGAAAGAAGTAGTTGAAGAGGTTATGGTGTCTGTGTTAAGAGCGCCAAAAACATTTACACGCGAAGATATTATAGAAATTAATTGTCATGGTGGTATTTTAACGATTAATAGAGTGCTGGAACTTACTATGACATATGGCGCTAGAATGGCTGAGCCAGGTGAATTTACAAAACGTGCCTTTTTAAATGGTCGTATTGATTTATCTCAAGCTGAAGCAGTTATGGACTTTATTCGCTCGAAAACAGATAGAGCTTCTAAAGTTGCGATGAATCAAATTGAAGGTCGTCTAAGTGACTTAATCAAAAAACAACGTCAATCTATATTAGAGATACTCGCTCAAGTGGAAGTGAATATTGATTATCCTGAATACGATGATGTTGAAGATGCGACTACTGAATTTCTTTTAGAGCAGTCTAAAGAAATCAAACAGGAAATTAATCGTTTATTAGATACCGGTGCGCAGGGTAAAATTATGCGTGAAGGTTTATCTACAGTTATTGTTGGTAAACCAAACGTAGGTAAATCATCGATGTTAAATAATTTAATACAAGATAATAAAGCGATTGTAACTGAGGTAGCAGGTACGACTAGAGATGTCTTAGAAGAGTACGTCAATGTTCGTGGCGTGCCATTAAGATTAGTTGATACTGCTGGTATACGTGAGACAGAAGATATAGTAGAGAAGATTGGTGTTGAACGCTCTAGAAAGGCTCTTAGCCAAGCAGACTTAATTTTATTTGTATTAAACAATAACGAAGCATTGACTCAAGAAGATTACACATTATATGAAGTGGTTAAAAATGAAGATGTAATCGTAATTGTTAATAAAATGGATTTAGAGCAAAATATAGATATTAATGAAGTTAAAGATATGATAGGCGATACGCCATTAATTCAAACTTCAATGTTAAAACAAGAAGGTATTGATGAATTAGAAATACAAATTCGAGATTTGTTCTTTGGTGGAGAAGTACAAAATCAAGATATGACTTATGTTTCTAATTCAAGACATATTTCATTATTAAAACAAGCAAGACAAACGATACAAGATGCGATTGATGCAGCAGAATCTGGTGTGCCTATGGATATGGTACAAATTGATTTAACTAGAACTTGGGAAATATTAGGAGAAATTATTGGTGAGACTGCAAGTGATGAACTCATCGATCAGTTATTCAGTCAATTCTGCTTAGGTAAATAGTAATTGAATTAGACGGAATACCGTCTAAAGAAGGCTAGTAAGATATCAAATAAGGAGGTTTATATTGTGGCTCAAGAATATGATGTAATCGTTATAGGTGCGGGACATGCAGGTGTAGAAGCAGGTTTAGCATCTGCAAGACGTGGTGCTAAAACATTAATGCTAACAATAAATTTAGATAATATTGCATTTATGCCATGTAACCCATCTGTAGGAGGACCAGCTAAAGGTATCGTTGTTCGTGAAATTGATGCTTTAGGTGGACAAATGGCAAAAACAATCGATAAAACACACATTCAAATGAGAATGTTAAATACTGGTAAAGGACCTGCTGTAAGAGCACTAAGAGCGCAAGCAGATAAAGTACTTTATCAACAAGAAATGAAACGCGTGATTGAAGATGAAGAAAATTTGCATATAATGCAAGGTATGGTAGACGAACTTATTATAGAAGATAATGAAGTTAAAGGTGTACGTACAAATATTGGTACAGAGTATTTATCTAAAGCAGTAATTATTACAACGGGAACATTTTTACGTGGTGAAATCATTTTAGGTAATATGAAGTATTCAAGTGGACCAAATCACCAATTACCATCAATCACATTATCAGACAATTTAAGAGAACTTGGTTTTGATATTGTTCGTTTTAAAACAGGTACACCACCGCGTGTAAATTCAAAAACAATTGACTATTCGAAGACTGAAATACAACCAGGTGACGATGTAGGTCGTGCATTCAGCTTTGAAACAACAGAATATATATTAGATCAATTGCCATGTTGGTTAACGTATACTAATGCTGAAACACACAAAGTTATCGATGATAATTTACATCTATCTGCAATGTATTCAGGGATGATTAAAGGAACTGGGCCACGTTATTGCCCTTCAATTGAAGATAAATTTGTTCGATTTAATGATAAGCCGCGACATCAACTTTTCTTAGAGCCTGAAGGTCGTAATACAAATGAAGTATATGTGCAAGGATTGTCTACAAGTCTTCCTGAACATGTGCAACGTCAAATGTTAGAGACGATACCAGGTCTTGAAAAAGCAGATATGATGCGTGCCGGCTACGCAATTGAATATGATGCGATTGTGCCAACGCAGTTATGGCCTACACTTGAAACGAAAATGATTAAAAACTTATACACTGCAGGTCAAATTAATGGTACATCCGGTTATGAAGAAGCAGCAGGACAAGGATTGATGGCAGGTATTAACGCTGCAGGTAAAGTGTTAAACACAGGCGAAAAGATATTAAGTCGTTCAGATGCATATATAGGTGTATTAATCGATGATCTTGTAACTAAAGGTACTAATGAACCTTATCGTTTACTAACATCACGTGCAGAATATCGTTTGTTACTACGTCATGATAATGCTGATTTGAGATTGACGGATATGGGATATGAACTTGGTATGATTTCTGAAGAACGATATGCACGTTTTAATGAAAAACGTCAGCAAATTGATGCGGAAATTAAGCGTTTATCAGATATTCGTATTAAACCAAACGAACATACGCAAGCGATTATTGAACAACATGGTGGTTCTCGCTTAAAAGATGGTATTTTAGCTATCGATTTATTACGCAGACCTGAAATGACTTACGATATAATTTTAGAAATTTTAGAAGAAGAACATCAATTGAATGCAGATGTTGAAGAACAAGTAGAAATACAAACAAAATATGAAGGTTATATCAATAAATCACTACAACAAGTTGAGAAAGTTAAGCGTATGGAAGAGAAGAAAATTCCAGAAGACTTAGATTATAGTAAGATTGATAGTTTGGCGACTGAAGCGCGAGAAAAACTATCAGAAGTAAAACCTTTAAATATTGCACAAGCTTCTAGAATATCAGGGGTAAATCCAGCAGACATATCTATATTATTGATTTACTTAGAACAAGGTAAACTCCAAAGGGTGAGTGACTAATGACTGTAGAATGGTTAGCAGAACAATTAAAAGAACATAATATTGAATTAACTGAGACTCAAAAACAACAGTTTCAAACATATTATCGTTTACTTGTTGAATGGAATGAAAAGATGAATTTGACAAGTATTACAGATGAACACAATGTATATTTGAAACATTTTTATGATTCCATTGCACCTAGTTTTTATTTTGATTTTAATCAGCCTATAAGTATATGTGATGTAGGCGCTGGAGCTGGTTTTCCAAGTATTCCGTTAAAAATAATGTTTCCGCAGTTAAAAGTGACGATTGTTGATTCATTAAATAAGCGTATTCAATTTTTAAACCATTTAGCGTCAGAATTACAATTACAGGATGTCAGCTTTATACACGATAGAGCAGAAACATTTGGTAAGGGTGTCTACAGGGAGTCTTATGATGTTGTTACTGCAAGAGCAGTAGCTAGATTATCCGTGTTGAGTGAATTGTGTTTACCGCTAGTTAAAAAAGGTGGACAGTTTGTTGCATTAAAATCTTCAAAAGGTGAAGAAGAATTAGAAGAAGCAAAATTTGCAATTAGTGTGTTAGGTGGTAACGTTACAGAAACACATACCTTTGAATTGCCAGAAGATGCTGGAGAGCGCCAGATGTTCATTATTGATAAAAAAAGACAGACGCCGAAAAAGTATCCAAGAAAACCAGGGACGCCTAATAAGACTCCTTTACTTGAAAAATAATGCATAATCCTTTACAACTAACATAAAAGGAGCGAATGGATAATGAAAAAACCTTTTTCAAAATTATTTGGTTTGAAAAACAAAGATGACATCATTGGACATATTGAAGAAGATCGCAATAGTAATGTTGAATCCATTCAAATTGAACGTATCGTTCCCAACCGTTATCAACCAAGACAGGTGTTTGAACCAAATAAAATTAAAGAACTTGCTGAATCAATACATGAACATGGTTTATTACAGCCTATTGTTGTAAGACCGATTGAAGAAGATATGTTTGAAATTATTGCTGGAGAGCGCCGATTTAGAGCTATACAATCACTAAATTTACCTCAAGCAGACGTTATTATTCGTGATATGGATGATGAAGAGACGGCTGTTGTGGCATTAATTGAGAATATTCAAAGAGAAAATTTGTCTGTTGTTGAAGAAGCGGAAGCCTATAAGAAATTATTGGAAATTGGTGATACAACGCAAAGTGAATTGGCAAAAAGTTTAGGTAAAAGTCAAAGCTTTATTGCAAATAAGTTGCGTTTATTGAAGTTGGCGCCGAAAGTACTACTTCGCTTAAGAGAAGGTAAAATTACTGAACGCCATGCGAGAGCAGTATTATCATTGTCTGATAGCGAACAAGAAGCGTTGATTGAGCAAGTCATTGCACAAAAACTAAATGTGAAACAGACTGAAGATAGAGTACGCCAAAAAACGGGGCCCGAAAAAGTCAAAGCACAAAACCTTCGCTTTGCACAAGATGTCACTCAAGCACGAGATGAGGTAGGCAAAAGTATCCAAGCGATTCAACAAACAGGATTACATGTTGAGCATAAAGACAAAGATCATGAAGATTATTATGAAATAAAAATTCGAATATATAAACGTTAGTAGTAGGATGTCGTATACATGATGACTAACACATAAAAGACAAAGCTAAGATAATAACAGCTTTGTCTTTTTTTGTTTTACGTGAAACATAAAAATTTATATTTATATGATGATCAGGCTGGTACATAAATCAATGTTCTATGCTCTACGAAGTTATATTGGCAGTAGTTGACTGAAC